>OHDP01000814.1_pt1 | contig 17030 bp, 13 predicted proteins | sample 1567011 | NCBI WGS metagenome assembly OHDP01 (sample SAMEA3879532, study PRJEB24766) | human gut metagenome | biome: human-associated habitat; feature: feces | place: USA | collected 1985/1987
GAGTAATTTTATCTTACATCAGTTTGGAGGTTTACACAAACTTTGGGATGCTCCCCATAACTGATTCCCTGCGCCTGTTTTTTTGCCTACATTTTTAAATATTTTTCATTTTTTCCAATTCTTTTTTCAAGTTATCTACTTCTTCTCTTGCCTGCTTTTCTCGATGTTCTGCCTGTTTTGCTCGGCTTTCTGCTTCGTCCGCTTTTCTTTCTGCTTCGTCCGCTTTTCTTTCTGCTTCGTCCGCTTTTCTTTTTGCTTCTACAACCTCTTCTTCCATCTCATCAATCATTAATTTTACTGTATTTCGGTCCAATATTGCCAGTTCTTTTGAAAACATCTCCATCATCCTTTCCATATTCAGACAGATGGTATAGACTTCCTCATAAATCTCCTGAAAATCTGCATTCTGATTCAATAACTTAATAATCATATCCGGATCATCCTGACTAAGAAATACGAGCCATTCTTCCAGTCTGTTCTCTATTTTTCTGTCTTCATTTTGAATGATGTCACCAAAAATGTCAAGGCAAATAAACGTATATTCCTGCAGTAAATTCATTTCCACTCCTGTATCACTCTTCTGCTCAAAATGGTGGATATATATTTCCTTTGAAAACTTAGAAAAATCCGAATTACTCTTTTCAAACAAAACAATGGTATATACTTTCTGAATTTTTCTATATGTGAATCCTTGTCCAAGCTCTACTCTGACTCTCTTATACTGTCGTAATAATAAATCTGACGAATAGCATGCGCTTCTTTGTCCAGGAAATAAATACCCAATTTTTTGAACCTCAACATTCGCTATACTTCCATCTTCAAACTGAACAACAATATCCATGATCAGCAATGAACTTTCCGCTGCAATTTGTGCAGATTCATTTGGTAATACTTTTAATATTTTTACTTTTTTCCCAAGAATTTCTGATAGAAAATCGTTTAATCGTTCAGGTCTTGTGTCCGGATTCATAACTGCTTTAAAATAAGTGTCATACAATAATTTTACTCCTTTTACACCTGTACAAATATCAAGATATTCCTGTTGATATTTCCCTTCCCATTCACAAAATGTTTTCCATAGCTTCGTATTTTCACGAAGTTCACTCAATACCTCTCCTTGCGTACGTATCATCGGAAAATAATTTTGTAATTTATTCTTCATAGGCACATCCTCACTTTTTTCCTTTTTGTTTTTTCTTTTTGTTTTTTGAATCGGTGCTTTGAAATAAGCAATTGATTGTTTTTTATTCTGAATTCAGATACTCCATAGATTGAAGTAGTTCTAGAATACATTGGCTCTACTTAATTTTCAATGTGTTTATTGTTCATAACTCAACTTTTTTGTTTATAAAAATGTGAATATCTTTTATTGCGCCTACAATATCTACAATAATGCGCACCAGTTATCCCCCTTTTGAAGAACACCTGGAAAATGAAATAAAGAGAGCCAGAACTTTTACTGCTCCGCTCTCTTCGCCATTTATTATTTTGCATTCATCTTTGTGAACTTTTACATCGCTATCTTTCCTTGTTTCTTCCACTTCCGTGTCACATAGATATAATACGGGATCAGCGGAATCAATGCGGAGATCCATGCTGCCGGGTCTGACAGACACACTCCTGCAAAGCTTGCTTTTCCTGCCACAAGAACTACAATTGCAGATCTCGCCGCAAGTTCAAACACTCCACCGAGCATCGGCACAAGTCCATATCCAAGTCCTTGCAGGGTATTCCTATATAGGAAGATACTTCCCAGGAATGGATAACACCAGAATACTGTATGGAAATACAGCACTGATACTTCAATAACTTTCGTCTCTGATGGGCTGATAAAAAGGTATGTCAGATATTTACTAAAGAAAAATACCAGTATCATCGCAATTACGCTGTAAGCCAGAATCATAATCTGTGTACAGCGCACACCTTGTCGTACACGGTCTACTTTTCCGGCTCCCCAGTTCTGTCCCACATAAGTTGCAATCGTTGCACCAAAGGCCACGAATACTGTGCAGATTACATTCTGAATCTTTGCTGCCGCAGAGAAACCAGCCATATAATCTTCCCCGTAAACATTTACAGCACCCTGTACAATAATTGTTCCGATCGCTGTAATAGAAAACTGTAATGCCATCGGAACTCCAAGAGCCATCAATTTTCCGCAAGCTGGAAGAGAAAATCTGAAATTTTCTTTTTTAAGATGCAGAATAGGGAACTTCTTCACGATATATATAAAGCAGAGTACTGCTGAGATTCCCTGTGCGATAACTGTCGCATAGGCACATCCTTCTACACCCATGCCGCCATAAATAATGAACGCCACATCAAGTCCTACATTGATTACTGCTGAAATAATCAAAAAATACAATGGGGATTTCGAATCACCCAGTGCACGCAGAAATGCAGCCAGCGCATTATACGCTGCCGTTACAATCAGACCCGCATAAATAATTCCCATATATGCCTTTACATCCGGCATAATGCTATCCTTATAATTCATCAAACGTAAGATTGGCTCATTTGCAATTCCAAGACCAATCGTCATAAGCACAGCCCAGCCAGCAGAAAGGTAAATAGACATCGCCACATAATGCCGCATCCTCTCATATTCTTTCGCGCCAAACCACTGTGACACCAAAATAGCAAATCCACTACTCAGACCATTCAGCCAGCCTGTCACAAAGAACATCAAGGATCCCGTACTTCCAATTGCAGCCAGTGCTCTTACACCAAGAAACTGTCCTGCTATGATTGAATCAGCAATGTTGTAAAACTGCTGAAATATATTTCCCAAAAACATTGGTATCATAAACTGCATGATCAGGCGGGCCGGACTTCCGGTCGTCATATCATGAATCGTTGTGTTTTTCATTGTTGCATTGTCACTCATACTGTCATTATTTCCTCCAATTCATTACATCCCTCACCGATTTTTGTCGGTTATTCATTCTTTTCTGCACCTTCAAGTCTCGCACCTTCCATCATGGCCAGAACAAACTCTTTCATCTCCTGCGCATCCCAGATCTCCGGAACCGGATAAACCGGATTCGCCTCTTTCTGTGCCCATTTTACAATCTGGTTCACGTCTTCTTCCCGGATCATATCCGGATATTTCGGAATTCCAAGTTTCTCTTTTAACTCTTCCATCCACTGGAGAAATGTTTCGGCACGAACTTCGGCTGAGATCATACCGTCCGGTGTATCTACTTCCATCGCACAGATATCACACAAATCCGCAAGCTTATCATACACAGAAGAGCCATAGGCACGCATCACATGCGGAAGCAGAATTGCCATCACAAGCCCGTGAGGCACTCCATAGAGCCCGCTGATCGCATGGCCAATTGCATGAACATAACCCACACTTCCTCTTGTAAATGCGCGTCCCGCATGAAATGCAGCCTCCTGCATATCCTGTCTCGCTTGCAGATTTGTCCCGTCTTCATATGCTGTCAGAAGACTTTCATGAATCAATCGCACTGCCTTACTACACATCAGACGCTCAAAATCACTGTTATATGTATCATTCGTGTATGCTTCCACTGCATGACACAGCGCATCCATTCCTGTCTGTGCTGTTACCTGTGGTGGCAGTCCTACTGTAAGGCACGGATCAAGTACTGCAAAGCGTGGCATCAATTGCAAATCATTGATTGATGCTTTATGATGTGTCTGAACCTCGGTGATCACCGCTGCAATCGTTGCCTCAGACCCGCTGCCTGAAGTTGTAGGCACGGCGAAGATTACAGGAATCGGACGTAGCACACGGAAAAGTCCCTGTAAGTTCCGAACTGCTTTCTTCGGTCTCGCAACTCTGGCTCCGATCCCTTTTGCACAATCCATCACACTTCCGCCACCAAATGCGATCATGCAGTCACACTTTTCTCCAAGAAATATTCCTACTCCATTTTCAACTTCTTCATCCGTAGGATTCTGAGAAATGCCGTCAAAGATAACATATTTCAACTTCTTCTCTTTCATCTCTTCCAGCAGTTCATTAAGAAGCCCCCTCGCACGGATCTTCGGTCCTGTTACAATTAATACTTTATGAAATCCTCTATCTCGAACCGCCTCTGGCAGCTTCTTCACTGCTCCTGATCCACTGAGCATTTTCGGTGAACGCCACGGAAGTGCAGCCATCAAAAACTTCGCCCCCGCCTGATATACTCTGCAATATTTTTTCATTAAAACTGATTTCACATTTGCTTTCATCTCACACCTGCCATTTTCATGAATACTGTGATTTGTATTTTGCCACACTCCTGCTTTGAAATCAATCAATTCTTTCTATATTAAGGAAATTTTTTTAATGTTCCTTTTCACTTGTATATAATAATGCCTAAAAATCTGTCTGATTCCCCTAATTTTCTTTTTTTGTGAAAAATGACAAATGATTTTCGATAAATTTTTCCATTATTTTTGCTATTTTTTTATTTTTTCTATACAAAATCCTGGCAATATCGCACAAAAAAGAGTATACTAAAGAAGTAGTATTATGAAAGAGAGGGCTTTTTATGAAACACGATAATATGTTGGCTATGATCTTAGCCGGAGGTCGAGGCACCCGCCTCCATGATTTGACAAAAAAAGTGGCTAAACCAGCCGTTTCATATGGCGGAAAATACCGCATTATTGATTTCCCACTTAGTAACTGCGCAAACAGCGGAATTGACGTTGTAGGTGTTCTGACACAGTACGAATCCGTACTTCTGAACAGCTATGCTGCAGCTGGAAGAAGATGGGGACTTGATGCGAAGGACAGTGGAGTTTATGTACTCCCACCACGTGAGAAAGCTGATGCGAACCTTGATGTATACAGAGGAACCGCTGATGCTATTTCCCAGAATATTGACTTTATAGATACATATTCCCCAGACTATCTGCTGATCCTCTCTGGAGACCACATCTATAAGATGAATTATGACAAGATGCTTGAATATCACAAGCAGAACAATGCAGATGCAACGATTGCCGTTATCGAAGTTCCTATGAAGGAAGCAAGCCGTTTTGGTATTATGAATACAGATGAAACAGGACATATCGTTGAATTTGAAGAAAAGCCTGAACATCCAAAGAGCAACCTCGCTTCCATGGGTATTTATATCTTCAACTGGAAACTTCTTCGCAAGATGCTTCTTGCAGATATGAAGAACGCAGATTCCAGCCATGATTTTGGTAAAGATATCATTCCTACTATGCTGAACGACGGCAAGAGCCTATATGCATACAAGTTCAAAGGATATTGGAAAGATGTTGGAACAATTGATTCCCTTTGGGAAGCTAATATGGACCTTCTTGATAAGAACAATAAGCTTGATCTGAATGACCCAAGCTGGAAGATTTATACAGAAGATGCAACAGCACTTCCACAATATGTCGGAGCTGATGCAGTTGTAGAAAGAGCCTTCATCACACAGGGATGTGTAATTGATGGGGAAGTTAAGAATTCTGTACTGTTCACTGGTGCGAAAGTTGCCGCCGGTGCAAAAGTCATTGATAGTGTCCTCATGCCGGGTGCTGAGGTTGCAGAAGGTGCCGTTGTTACACGCGCCCTTGTTGCCGATGGCATTAAGATTGGAAAGAACGCTGTTGTCGGAGACGCTGCCAGCGAAAATATTGAGCTCGTTGCAAAACGAGTAAAGGGGGACGAATAAGATGAGTAAAGCTTTTGGAATTATCAACTTCGCAGGAACCAACGTACAGGTAAATGACATGCAGGCATACCGTCCAATCGGAGCCTTCTCTTTCCTTGGAAGATATCGTGTAATCGACTTCCCGATTTCTAATATGAGTAACAGTGGAATTGATGTAATGCAGGTTTATGTTCGTAGAAAACCTCGTTCTCTCGTAGAACACATCGGAACAGGACGCCATTACAATATCAACTCCAAACGTGGTAAACTGGCTACTCTCTTTCAGGAGAGCAACATTGATAACGGTATTTACAACACAGATATTGCAGCTTACATGGAAAACCTTGACTGCTTTGATGAGATCAACTCTGAGTATGTTGTAATCGCGCCTAGCTACATGGTTTACACAGCTGATTACAGTGCGTTCCTCAAAACACACATTGACTCCGGTGCTGACATCACTCTGATGTATCATTCTGTTGACAATGCGAAGGATCATTTCCCGAACTGTCAGACACTGAACATCAACAAACAGAAGGGTGTTCTCTCCATGGAGCCAAACCTTGGAAATGCAAAGAACAGAAATATCTTCATGGATACTTATGTAATGAAGAAAGACTTGTTCCTTGACCTGATTCAGAAAGCACACAAGCTTTCCTCTATGTACACACTGGCTGATATTGTAAACGAATCTTGTGAAGAACTTGATGTTCGTGCATATTCCCACCGCGGATACTTCGCAACGATTTCAGACTTCAACAGCTATTATGAGGCAAACCTGGATCTGATCGATCTGAAGAAAGCAACAGATCTGTTCCATGATAACTGGCCGATTTATACACGTACAAATGACTCTTGCCCGACACAGTATTTCGAAGGCAGCAAGGTTACATCCTCTGTTGTTTCCAACGGATGTCTGATCGAAGGAACTGTTGAGAACTGTGTTATCGGACGTGGATGTACAATCAAAGAAGGTGCCGTTCTTAAGAATTGTGTCGTCGGTGCAGACGTTGTTATCGGAAAAGGCGTTCACGCTGAGAATCTCGTAATCGACAAACATGCTCGTTTAATCCGTGGAAAACGTATTATCGCATCTCCTGATAAACCGGGATATATCAAGCGTGGTGACAAACTGTAAGTTTAAAATCATTTTTTACAGAATCTTATAGGAAAATAATTTTCCCATAAATATGTGTCGTTAATACATATACATAAAAACCGGAAAGTAAAAGATAAATTTAAATTCTTTTACTTTCCGGTTTTTCAGTTTATACTCAAATTTGATTTACATTTTTATTTGCGTCATCTTTTACTTACGGTTCTTTTTGTAAATAATTGCAAGTCCTTTCAGAAGCAGATCATCGTCCAGGATAATCTCTCTTCTACAATGAGGAACAATCTTCTTCGCCAGTCCGCCTGTCGCGATCACAGTTGCCTCTCCGCCAAGCTGCTCCTGCAGACGATCAATAATTCCATCCATTGCGGCAGCGCTACTGTAGATCAGACCACTCTTCATACACTCTGTAGTATTCTTTCCAATCATATGCTCCGGTGCTTCAATACTGATTCCGCCAAGCTGAGATGCATGAGCTGTCAGAGAATCAAGAGAGACTCCAATTCCCGGATAAATCATACCTCCGATGTAATTCTTGTTCTTATCAATCACAGAAACCGTATTCGCCGTACCAAGATCAAAGATCAGAAGCGGTACCGGATACTCTGCAATTCCTGCCACCGCATTCACCACCAGGTCACTTCCCAGCTGCGCCGGGTTATCCATCCGGATATTCAATCCGGTCTTGATTCCTGCTCCTACAACAAGAACATTCTTCTTCAGGATCTTCTCTACCGCCAGCTTCACGATGGTTGTAATCTGCGGCACGACAGAAGAAATGATTCCGCCTTCTATTTCATCTCTATGAATATGATAAATATCAAGTACATTCTTAATATCGATTGCATACTCTAACTCTGTCTTTGTGCGAACTGTTGACAGACGTTCTACAAAAAGAGTTTTGTCTCCATCAATACAGCCCAGCACAATGTTTGTGTTTCCAATATCTATTGTCAGTATCATCTTCTAATTTTCCCCTCTCCTCACCAGAATCTGATCAAGGATCCGATCCGCCGTCTCCTCCTTTGTCAGCTTTCCAAGCTCTTTTTCAAAGTCTTCTGTGATCACTGTGACCACATTCGTATTTCCGCCAAACCCGGCGCCTTCCATTTTCAGACTGTTCGCCACAATCATATCCAGGTTCTTTTTCTTCAGCTTCTTTCTGGAATTTTCGAGCATATTTTCTGTTTCCATAGAAAATCCACAGAGGAACTGACCTTCCGTTTTATGAGTGCCAAGATATGCCAGAATATCATCTGTGCGTTCCATCTCAAGTGCCAGATCATCGTCCTTTTTCTTCACTTTCTCATCACTGACATAGCGAGGTCTATAATCCGCAACTGCTGCCGCCTTGATAATAATATCCTGTTCTTCGGCCCGTCCTGTCACCTCTTCAAACATTTCTCTCGCCGTTGTGATTGGAACAACATTTACAAACTGTGGCTTCTCAATAGAAGTCGGTCCTGTAACAAGTGTAACATCCGCTCCACGCTGCATACATACCTTTGCAATCGCATATCCCATCTTTCCTGTAGAATGATTTGTAATATAACGGACAGGATCAATGGACTCCTGTGTAGGACCTGCTGTAACCAGAACACGCAGTCCTTTCATATCCTTTTCTCTTGCGATCTCCCGCAAAATATATTCAAGCAAAAGCTCCGGTTCCGGCATTTTCCCTGCTCCTGTATCTCCACAGGCAAGATAACCAACCGCCGGGCTGATCACTTCATAATCATAATGCTCCAGTACCTTCAGGTTATCCTGAACGATTGGATTCTCAAACATATTCGTATTCATTGCAGGAGCAACGATCTTCTTACATTTGCACGCCATGATTGTTGTTGTCAGCATGTCATCCGCAATGCCATGAGCAATCTTCCCGATCACATTCGCACTTGCCGGTGCCAACATAACTACGTCCGCTTTCTTCGCTAATGATACATGTTCTACACTATATTGAAAATTCCGGTCAAATGTATCTACAAGACACTTATTTCCTGTCAGTGTCTCAAATGTGATCGGATTAATAAAATTTGTCGCATTTTCTGTCATAAGCACATGCACATCTGCATGCAATTTCTTCAGCGCACTTGCAAGTGACGCAATTTTATATGCTGCAATACTTCCTGTCACTCCAAGAAGTACAGTTTTTCCCTTTAACATGAGTACATTTTTCCTTTCTGTTAAACTCTTTTTTTAGTTTAGCACAACAAATATTCTTAGAAAAGTCCTTTACCGTTATGTTTTTCACAAAATACCGTATAATTTTGTATTTTATCCACATTCTATATAAAGAAACCCACATTCTTTTCTTATAACTGATGCACGTATTCCATCTTTGATATTATTTCGTAACAAATAACACACCATAAAAAGGAGGATTTCATCATGGATGAACAAACACGAAAACTATATGAAGAATGCAACACAGGATGTCAGATGGCAATCGAAAGTATGCAGCAAATCAAAGATTTCACCCAAGATACAACCTTATTCCAATTAATTGAAAAATACATTGATCGTCATTCTCGATTAGGCGGTAATGCAAAAGACCACCTGATTGATTCGGGAAATGAAGTTAAAGCTCCGGGAATGATGGCTTCCGCATTTTCCTGGTTCAGCACAGAACTTAAACTGAATCTGAATGATGATAACTCCGAAATTGCAAAACTTCTGATTGATGGATGCAGCATGGGAATTAAAACACTCGGAGAACGTGCCAATACATTGAACAGGGCTGACAAATCTGCCGATGCGCTGGCAAGAAAAATTATCAAAACAGAAGAAGAAATGATACGAGAATTAGAATCATTTTTATAAAATTTGCTTTCTCTTATCTGTAATGTTAGTATAGTGATATTAAGTTATTAACATTACAGATAAGGAGCATTCTATGCTGAAATCATATATTGCATTTGACCTGGAGACAACCGGGCTAAGTCCTCAGGAACATGAAATTATAGAGATTGGTGCCCTCAAAGTCCGGGAAGGAAAGGTCGTTGACCGTTTTATGGAATTCGTCCATCCAGACAAACCGATCACACCGATGATCACCAACATCACACATATCACAAATGATATGGTTGCAGGAGCAAGATCCTGCCCGGAAGTCATCCACGATTTTCTCTCCTTTTGTGAAGATGACGTGCTGATCGGACACAACGTCATGTTTGACTATAGCTTTGTAAAATGCAGTGCAGTCAGAGAAGGTCTTACATTTGAAAAAATGGGGATCGATACTTTAAAAATTGCCCGCAAAGTACATAAAGACTTTGAGTCTAAAAGTCTCGGTGCGTTATGCGACTATTATCATATTGAGAATCCTGCTGCTCACCGCGCATACTATGATGCACTCGCAACCGCAAAGCTTTATCAGACACTGGCACACTATTTTGAGCCACAGGATCCGAAAGTGTTCCAGCCTCTTCAACTTCAATATAAAATTAAAAAAGTGCAGCCTGCCACACCAAAGCAGATTGCACTCTTAGAACGTCTGACGGAACAGAAAGAACTGATACCTGACTGGGATACAACTACGCTGACAAGAAGCGAAGCCTCCCGGATCATTGACAGACTTTTGAAATCTTAATCTTCCTGAAGTCTCTGTACCATTGCCCAGATCGCCTTTGCTGAATTGAAGTTCACCGGCATCATCTCAGAGGCTTCAATGCTGATATCAAATGCATCCTCCAGCTCTGATACAAGTGTGATGATCGCGAAAGAATCAAGAAGCTGATCATCGATCAGAGCTGTCTCGTTCTCATAGTCAATACTATCATCAATCTCATTTAAAATCTCTAATAATTCTTCCATTTTTTCTTCCTCTTTTTCTATTATTTTAAATTTCATTATATCCTACGTTATATCACAAATATCTTTTTATGACAACTGTTCTACCATATTCAATTCATAAGTTTCCTGCTGTACTCTTGCCTGGATCCATCCTTCTTCCTCACTGTAAAGTACAACTCCCGGAAGTTCATGACTCAAGAATAATGCCATTCCTTCCATCGCTGAATATGCACCGGTTCTCTCAAACACAAGGATACTGCCTTTTTCCAAACCTCTCAAGGTAATTTCATTGCATAGAACATCATTCAATGTACATAAAGATCCACAGACTTTCCATGTCTTATCCTCTGTATTCTTGTCCTCAGAGTCTTCCGCATCCTTCATTGAAACTTCTTTCGGAAGTACCTTCACATATGGCTCATACATTCCCTTAATCTGTCCGTCGTAATTAATCTGATGACAGCCTCCATCAACAATGCAATAATGAATTCCATCACTTGTCTTTGTATCTTCCACTTTGGTCAAATAATAGCCACACATCGCAGCCAGCGCACGCCCCAGCTCTACTGTTACATGCCCCTTCCACTGCATAGCCTTCACAGCGTCCTGAAGCCCCTTTAGACCAGTTTCCTCAAAGGTCTCTGCCGTTTTATCGCGGAAATACGGAACTGCCGTTCCAGAGCCATATTCAAGACATTTCACATCAATCTGTTCTTCTGCTGCCTTCTTTAAAAATTCATCCAGATATGTCAGTTCTTTCTGATGACGCTTCAGATTCTTCTTCTGTGTTCCTGAGAAATAATGGATTCCCTCAGCCTCGATTCCCGGAAGTTCCTTTGCCTTTTTCAGAATTTCTAATACCGTATCTTCGTCCATTCCGAACTGATTTCCACTTGTAAGTCGCGGATACAATCTGAGAATACCATCCTCCGGATGTTCCTCGCTCCATTCCACAAAATATTGGAAATGCAGCGGGGATTCAACCGTATATGCACATCTATTTCCACAATATGCAAGTATCTCCCGAATATCATCTCGTTTTTTCATAACACCTGAAATAAACAACTTTTCCGGTGGAACTTGCAGTTTCCTGCAGATTCGGAATTCTCCCATAGAGCAGACCTCGATTCGGTCTGACCACTGAGCCATATATCCTGTCAGAAATGGATTCGCCTTCATTGCATAACAAAGGTTGATCTCCGGACCAAATCCAGCACGAATACGTTCTGTCTGTTCTTTTAAGATATCCAGATCAAACACATAAAGGGGCGTTCCATACTTTCTAAACGCCTCTTGAAACAGTTCTTCTCTCATAACATTTATCCTTTCCCCTTATTCTTTTTCCTGTGATTAATTTTAAGACATCACATTCTATTTTTTTCCATAATTCTTAAAATAATTACGGTCTGTCTTGCCATTCTTGTTCAACGGCATCTCATCTACCTGAATCAATTTTGTCGGAACCATATAGACCGGAAGTTTTTCCTTCATCTGTTTTCTGACATCTGAGGCTGCTTTCTCTCCAAGATAAAATCCCATAATACGATTTTTCTCCATATCAAAGACACAGCAGCTCTTCTCCACTCCATCAAGTGCTGTCATAGAACGCTCAATTTCCTCCAGCTCAATCCGGTGTCCCATATGTTTGATCTGGAAATCTTTTCTTCCTGCAAATACGATATTTCCTTCTTCGTCATAACTTCCAAGATCTCCGGTTCGATACATTCTCTGTTCTGTTCCATCTACAGGATACAGCACAAACTTCTCCGCTGTCTGCTCAGGTTCTTTATATTAGCCATTCGCCAGAGATTCTCCTGCCGAGCAGATTTCCCCCTGTACACCAGGTTCTGTCACCTGTTTGCCTTCCTCGTCTACAAGGATTACTCTTCTTCCCGGGAATGCCTTACCGGCCGGTATTTTCTCACTGTCCTCATACTGTCGCTCAATCGGAAAATACGTACAGTTGCAAGTAATCTCTGTTGGTCCATATAAGTTTACAAACTTTGCTTCAGGCAGTTTTTCCTGCCAGATACGCAGCTGTTTTGGCGGCATTGCTTCTCCGCTGAACATAACCCTTTTTACTGATTCCGGCACTCTGTAATTCAATCCTTTCAACGCAGACACAAGTGTTAATGCCGAAACAGCCCAGGTCAGATTAGTCACTTTCTTATCGCAAAGATAATCCAGAAGTCTCGGCGGTGTTGAAAAATATTCCTTCGGTATCAAAACAAGCTGTGCCCCTGTCATGATACTGGAATAAATATCCTTCACAGACACATCAAAATCAAACGGTGCCTGATTTCCAATTACATCCGCTGATGTAATCTCAAAGATTTCTGTAAAATGACGGATAAACCGGCTGGCTGCTCCATGACTTACCACGATTGCCTTCGGTGTTCCTGTTGATCCGGATGTAAAGATTCCGTATAAAACATCCGTCTCTTTCCACTGCCCCTGGATCTGTTCCAGTCTACTGTACTGCTCTTCTGACAATTCCGTTCCTGTCGCTGTCGTAAGTGCCTCCGGCCCCATCACTTTATTTTCCAGTCCATTTCCAACAGCTGCCAGCTGTTCCTTCCCTTTTTCATCGGAAATAATCACTTCAGGATCCAGTTTCTCCATAATCTTTCTCAGACGTTCTGTTGGATTCATCGGGTTCACCGGCACATAAAAGCATCCTGCATAAACGATGCCGAGCATCACTGCCAGTGTTTCTGAACTTTTCTCTAAAAGAACCGGAACCGGGTTCCCCGGTTGAACTTTTTCACTTAATTCTGCGCCTATTACCTGAGCTTTCTTCACAAGTTCCTTCCAGGTCAGCTCCTGATTCACATCCGAAACCGCAACCCGGTCTGCATACTTTTCCGCTGTCTGCTCCAGACTCCATAAAATATTCAACTTCTCTTTTGCTATCATTTTTCTACACCTGTTTCTTTTGTCACTTCTATTTCTCCTCGTGTCTTTGCAAGATTTTGCTCGTACTGTTCCGCCAGCTGATTCCATGCTTCATAAGCCGGATCATTTCTATGATCTTCCAACTCATAATTATCTTCTAAATAATTTCCAAGATATGAAGTCACCTTCTCTGCCCCATAAACATTCAGGTGATCCCCTTTATCCTGTGTATCTTCCGCCCAATTCAAACCCAGTTCTTCTACCTTCTCATTCAAATCAAGATATGCAATTCCTTTTTCATCTGCGTATTGCTGCATCTCCGCATGACGTTTATGATTCCAATTCTTCGGTGACGGCATACTGACAAGCAATAACTGCGCGTTATTCTTCTCACACAGTTCTTCAATTTTCTCCAAATAGATTTTAACATACTTTGGCATTGTTTCACATTTTTTCTTTTTCTTCATATAATCCGGTTTGCCTTCATATGGGGCAACCTCATCTCGAATCACAAACCCCTTGTAATTCGTATGTATTTTCGGTTCATCCACCGCTGTCTTCCATAGATTATGATAACGAAACACCGGAAGATAATATTGACCCATCTGTTCTAAAATTGCCTGTGTACTTTTCACTGCACCGATATCACGGAACAAGGTATTTGTCTCGAGCATAACTATTTTAGGAGACTGTCCTTTAAATCCCTGTTTTAACATATAATAAGTTTCTGGAATTCTCTGTGCTCCCTGTCCACAGTCATAAGCTGCGATTCCCTGATCTTCCCACAACCGCATTGTAGACACGGAATTATAGCTTTCACTATCACCGGCCACCAGCAGATCCAATGTATCTTCTGGCTCAACTGTAAGAGCCGCAAATGGACGATTTCTTCCGGTCACTTCTCCATTCAGCTGATGCACCACATAATATTCCATCCCGACAGAACTTGTCACCAAAAATACTGCCAGTATTACAATAAAGAGAATTCCTCTTTTTATCTTACTCATTCTTCTCACCTCAGAAACCAGCATAGATCAGATCCTGAATCTGATATCCATCCCCATACGCTGCGAAGATCAAAATCCCTATAACTAAGGCATAATACAATCCCCAGCGCACCGGTACAGCCAGTTCTCCCATTTTCTTCTGTACAGAGATTCCGCGCTCTTTCATAGAACCTATCACTCCCACGATCAGACAACCTACAATTACTGCCAGATAATCTGCCCGCTCAAGTCCAAGTGTATACAGTGTTCCATCCGTTAATTGTCCCACATCAAAATTCTTTATCATACTACAGAACATATACCATCCGGCCTTCAATCCATTTGCACGGAAAAATAACTCTCCAACTACAATAATCACCCATGTCTTTGCAATCTGGATTGTTCTCCAGATTTTCGTCTCCGGATCAATATGACACGCTTCTAAAATATGGTCTCGAACCGGCTCCACAGCAATCCCAAGCATGATCAATACAAAATAATACATTCCATAGAAAATATAGTTCCACTGTGCGCCATGCCAGACTCCGTTCGCAACCCACACTGGGAACAGGGCGATTGCAGAAGTCACCAGTCTTGTAATATGCTTTCCGCAATGCTTTCTTCCATACTGGTTCCATTTCTTAACCAATCCGGATACCGATACCGGATAGAAAATATATGCCTTGAACCACGCGCCGAGTGTAATATGCCATCTGCGCCAGAATTCCGAAGGATTCTTCGCACAGAACGGCTGTCGGAAGTTTTCTGGAAGGCAGATACCAAACAGCTTTCCACTTCCTATAATGATATCCATACAACCGGAGAATTCCATATAAAGCTGAATCACATAACCAATCGCTGCCGCAAGAATCACTGCTCCATGATAGCCTGCATAATGGTCAAACACCTGATTTACCATCAGTGCCATACGGTCTGCTATCACCATCTTTTTAAAGAGTCCCCAGAAGATTCTTACATAACCATCGACCACATTTCTATATTCCAATGGCTTTCCTGTATACAAAGTACCTGCCACATCTGAATATCTTGCGATTGGTCCCTCCATGATCTGTGGGAAGAATCCAAGAAACAATGCGGTTCTCCAGATTTCTGTCTCTGCCTGGATGGTTCCCCAGTATACATCTGTCATATAACCAATTGCCTGCAATGTATAAAATGAAATTCCAATTGGCATTAATAGCTTTTCCGGTCTCCATCCTTCCAAAACCGGATGTCCGAATAAATAACTCAAGTTTGTCGTAAAGAAATCAAAATATTTTAAATAACCAAGAACTCCGAGTAAAATCAGGATTCCCAGTATTAATACTCTTCTTCCCTTTTTCTGATACTCTGCTTTAATTACTTTCTTTTGTTTCCGATCCATGCCTTCCACGGCTTTTGCTTCTTCTGTTTTGAGCAAAGTCAGCCAGATGCCAATACAATGGGTCAGAAGCGTTGTCCCCAAAAGATAAACCAGCAATTTTCCACTTAACAGATAAAAGAAAATCCAGCTGAATGCAAGCAAGACTCTTCCTCTCCATTTCTCCGGTGCAAGCTGATAGGCCAACAGACAAACCGGAAGAAATAAGAATATATATATAATTGAATGATATCCCATCTTTGAAGTTCTCCTTTTTCATATGTTGTAAACTATACTTTCTTTCAAAGTATCTATAAAGTTACCATACAGATACAAACATTTCTAGTTTAAACCTTTTTTATTATTTCATCAACATCTTAAAGCATACTCTCTACATTTCTTAAGATTTTATAAATTTGTCTCCCGTTCAAACTGGTATGGTTTATTTTTGTAAAAGTGGCTCTTTTTTATAGTCCACTTCTGTTGTATAGTATGATAAATCTTAAAGGAAAGAGGTTTTTGTTATGAATTCTAAGTCAACAGTAACATTAAAGAAACTTGTCATGGCTGCACTGTTCGCAGCGCTTGCCTGTGTTGCTACGATGTCAATCAAGATTCCTACTCCTGGAACAAGCGGATATATTCACCCTGGTGATGCGATTGTTATTCTTGCCGGCGTTGTTCTCGGACCTGCATGGGGATTCCTCGCAGACCTGCTCGGAGGATATTTTGTCTATGTTCCGATCACATTCGTGATCAAAGGACTGGTATCCCTTTGCTCCGCCCTTCTTTACCGTAAAGTAGGTAAGAATTCCAAAAGCCGTTACACAGCAGTCATCCTCGGCGGTGTTGCTGATATCATTCTCGTTGCCGGCGGTTACTGCCTGTGCGAGTACTTTATCTACGGAGCCGGTGCATTCGCAAGCGTTCCGGCGAACCTGGTCCAGGGAATCGGTGGACTGATCCTTTCTGCTGTACTTTATCCGATTTTGATTGCAATTCCGGATGTAAAACAGACAGCACTTGCGAATTCATAAGTTTTGTTTATTAACTGATAAGCCCTATAATATTGCACGTAAAATTCCCCATGGGAAGACAGAATCTTTACTTCTTCTCATGGGGGATTTTGTCGTATCTAAATACTTATTTTCACATAAAGAAAAAAGTCCGGAAACAATCATTTCCAAACTTTCTAAGAGGCGCAGACCGGATTTGAACCGGTGAATCAGGGTGTTGCAGACCCACGCCTT
>OHDP01000820.1_pt1 | contig 16981 bp, 10 predicted proteins | sample 1567011 | NCBI WGS metagenome assembly OHDP01 (sample SAMEA3879532, study PRJEB24766) | human gut metagenome | biome: human-associated habitat; feature: feces | place: USA | collected 1985/1987
ACCTCAATATTTTGCTTTGCCGTCTGCATGATGGCTCTCATAACGGCGTCTTGCAGTAGGTTTTCCTCAATGCTCGGCGAGTGATGGCAGTATTTTTTGCCGTAGTCAAGTCGGTTAATGCATCGCCATACGATTTTTCTTTTGCCTTTGGCAGTCCATGTGCATCGGCGGTAAGGCGTTCGGCATTCGCCGCATATCAGTAGTTCGCTCAGAGCGTACTTACTTGAATATCGGCTCAGTTCGGTTTTAGTGCCTTTTTGCTTGACCTTTGGCTTGCCGGAGCGCCTTGCGATTTCCTCCTGGACTCTTGCGAAGGTGCCTGCGTCGATGATTGCAGGGTGATTATTCTCGATATAGTATTTGTTCCTTTCGCCGTTATTTGCCTTAATTCTCTTGCTGATACAGTCGGACACATAGGTTTTGTTTATAATGGCATCGCCCTTGTATTTCTCGTTCGAGAGGATAGAGCGAATGGTTTCCTGCCGCCATACACTACATCCGGCAGGCGTCGGTATCTCTTTTGCTTCGAGATAGCATTTGATTCCGTGCAAGCTCTCGCCGGATAGGTATCGCTCATATATCTCTCGGATAATCTCGGCTTCATCGGGAACAATCTCAATTTCGCCGTCTGCGTTTTCGGTGTAGCCGAGGAAGTGTTTGCATTGGAATGGCACATTGCCTTGCTTGGCACTTTGTGCTTTGCCCCATTTGACATTGGCGCTGATGTTCTCCGATTCGCTTTGGGCTATTGAGCCGTAGATGGTGATGTAAAATTCTGATGCGGGATCAATGCTGTGAATGCCTTGCTCCTCGAAGTACACATCCACATTGATCTCTCGGAGCTTCCTCGTTATCTTGATAACATCGAGGGTGTTTCGGGCGAATCGGCTGATAGATTTTACGATAATCATGTCAATCTTGCCCTTGTAGCAGAGACGGAGCATTTTATTGAATTCGTCACGCTTTTTCATGCTTGTTCCCGTAATGCCCTTGTCAGCGAATATACCCACAAGTGACCATTTCGGCTCGGTGCGTATGCGCTCCTCGTAATGGGTACGCTGTACCTCGTAGCTGTTTAGCTGCTCATCCTGTTTGGTGGATACTCGGCAGTAGGCGGCAACTCGAAGCTGTCGGTAGCTCTGCGCGATAGCCGCTTTGGTGTCTATCGTTGCAGGGATAATGCGGACGGTTTTTTGGGGCTGTACGCTTGTTGCTTGCATCATGCTGATTTCTCCTTTCTGATCCTCTGACCGTTTATAAGTACAAGGCTTATCGTGCCGTTTCCTTTCAGTTGGATCTCGCTGACTGCCTGGTCTGTTAAGTCGCTATCATAGGCTGTCAGCGGCGGCACAGTCTTGAATATATCTTTTAGGCTTTGAGCCGTGATTTCTTCCGTTCCAAGGCTCGTGTATTTTTCGCTCACACAAGTGAGCATTTTTTGCTTTAGAGCTTCTTTATCGAAGCCGACAGTGTTGAGTGTCTTGGATATCTCTGCGTTTAGCCGCTCTATCTCTTGACTTTCCTCATGGTAGGACTTCGGTATCTGAATGCTTTCGGGATCGGCAATGACTTCGTTGAGCAGTTCTGTAATGCCGTCAAGCATATCTTCATCGCTTATATTGACCGAGGCTTTGCATTCGGAGCATTGCCACCATGTAGTTGCCTTGCGGCGCCTGTCAAAGCGCCTATGCATTCTGCCGCCGCAGTTGGGGCAGACAGCTGGAGCGTTCAGCGTAAAGATACCCTCGGTATGATTTACATCCTTTTGGGTGTTTTTCGCTGCTTTGATGCTCTGCATGGCTGCATACTCCTGCTCGGTCAGTATCGGCAGATAGCCGCCATCGCCTATATAGCGTTTATCCTCAACAATTCGCTTTATGCGCGACCTGTTCCAATCGGTCTTGCCAGACATATACTCAATGTGTTTTGCAGCCAGCATTTCGGCGATAGCTTTCAGCGACTTGCCGCTGAGATATTGCTCGGCAATCTCTCTGACGGTATCGGCTTCAGCTTCGTTGATGATTATGTTGCCGCCACTTATGGCATAGCCAAGTGGTATGTTTCGATGATTCATGCTTGGTAGCACCGTCCTTTCTCTCTGATTTTTTCAGGCAGGCTGATACCGCCTGCAAGGTGGAAGGTCAGCAATTCACTGCTTTCCACCGTGATGCTGTCAACCGTTTGCTCGAAGAGTTCGGCATCGAAGCCTATGCCGATTTCGACTCCCTTGAGAATGTCATTCAGCATTTTCAGTTCTTCCAACATCTCATTCTCATCGCTGTCGGTAATTTTTGTTCGACGCTCGATCCGCAGCTCAGTTATCTTGTTTTCAAGCACATCGGATTGTGCCGTGTAGTCTGCGGCGTTCAGCACTCCTTTGCCATGCAGACGGGAGAGGACGAGGTTCTGTGCCGTAAGGTCTGCAATCTCACGGTCGATTTCCTTTACCCGCTGTTGACTGCCCGTGGTGCGGTATTGCAGTTCTTCAAGCTGCCGTATAAGTGTTCCGAGCAGGTATTCTCGATTAGCTTGCACCTTTCTTATCATAAGGCTAAAAGTGGCGTACACCTCGTCCTCTTTTACTCTGCGCCAAGCACAATCTGTCTTGTTGGTTGCTTTTGCTGCACATAGCCAATATGCTGTACCGTTTACAACCTGACGGCGGAAGGTGTGACCGCAATCGGGGCAGAGAAGCGTTCTTGTAAGCGGATAGTTTTTGGCTTTCCGCTTGCAGCTCGGCTGTCGGCTTTTAATAAGAGCCTGCACCGCCTCATAGGTTTCTCGGCTCACGATGGCGGGGTTGCTGTTTTCTACATAGTACATAGGCTGTTCACCGTGGTTGAGCTGCTTTTTGAACGGCAGGGTTTGTGTGGTGATCTGCTTTTGAAGTAAGGCATCGCCCTTATACCTTTCGTTGTTGAGGACATAGTTCACGGTGGTGTGATGCCATTTTTCACGGCCGTACTGTCTGCGTACACCCTCGTTATTGAGAATGTTTGCAATGGCCTGCATACCGATGCCTTGCAGATAGAGATTAAAAATCCGGCGAATTACAGCCGCTTCCGTTTCGTTGATTACAAGCTTGCCGTTGATAAGGTCGAAGCCGTAAGCCGGAGCGCAGCAGTTAAATTCGCCGGATTCCATTCTCTTTTTATAACTCCACCGCATATTCTGCGATATGGACACGCTTTCCTGTTGGGCAACCATGCCGGGGAAGGTAGCGAACATCTCGCTGTTCATTGACTTGGTATCAAGCCCCTGTTCCTCGAAATATACGCTGACTTCCATTTGTTCAAGCGCTCGGAGTGCCGTCAGCATTTCCTCGGTGTTTCGGGCGAAGCGTGACATGGATTTTACGATGATGCGGTCTATCAGACCTTTTTTGCAGTCCCGCAGCATTCGGCTGAAGTCATCTCGCTTTTCCATGCTTGTGCCTGTTATACCTTCGTCCGCATAAATGTCTACGAATTTGTATTCGGGATGCCGTTTACAGTATTCGGAGTAGTATTTGATTTGTGCGGCGAAGGAGTGAAGCTGATCGCTTGAGTCGCTCGATACTCGGCAGTAAGCCGCAAGCCGTATTTGTGGCGGCGCTGGTTTTTGCCGTGTGATTTCGGTTATTGTTTTCATCTGCGTTTTCTCCTTTCCGGCAGACTCTCTGTCTGCCTTATTACCGCTTATCCCTGCGGCAACACAAACAATACCACAGGAGTTCGAATACATCCAGCACTATTTTTCAGAAATCTGCGAATTAAGATTTCAGACACAAACGACCTCGGTGTCATAGTATTCCGCACTGATTAGAGTGATCCTTTCGTACTCGTCCTCGGTTATCAGATTCATATCAAGCAGCATTCGTAAAAGACTCACGCTGTAAGCGAATGATGCAGTGTTGATGTCGGTTCTTTTATCCATTGAGCAGCCCCTCCAAATATTTAATGCCGAGGCTTACCACAATGGCACGGTCAACGGCGGCGAGGGTCTTGCTGTCAAGCCTGCCGATATACTCGCCGAGCCGTGCTTTGTCTATCGTTCGGATTTGTTCGAGCAGGACGGTGGATTCGGTTTTAAGCCCTTTCCCCATGATTTTTACATGGGTGGGCAGAGTTGCCTTTGTTTTTCTGCTTGTGATCGCCGCCACGATGGTGGTGGGGCTATGCTTATTGCCTGTATTATTCTGTAAAATCAAAATAGGGCGAATTCCGCCTTGCTCACTGCCGAAGCCTGTACCGAAGTCAACGGCATAGATTTCACCTCGTTTGATCTCTTTCATATTAGCCTCCGTTTTAAGTAAAAGGCGGTCGAGTGCTTTTGGGCAAACGACCGCCTTGGTATTTGTATCAATCGTTTTTGCTTTTGTCCGTATTTGTCCACGACACCCCGAACAAGGGAACACATCCTCCGGCAATGCATTTTGCCTCATGGGAATCTCACCCCCCCCAGGATCTCTGCGAGGTGCTCTCATTGGTTGCGACGGCTCACGGCGCTTTTTCGTGCCGCTTCAACGCTCGACCTGTGACTGAGCACAAGTATCATTATTGCTTCTGCCTGTCATGGCCTTAGGTGCGGATGCGCCGCATCGTCCGACTCAAAAGGTCGTGTGGCTTATCGGCTCTCGCCGACGGCAGAAGGAAGGTAAAGAATGCGCTGTGCTATTCGGTTTTCAAAGAACGGGCGGAGGGTATTGAGAAAGCCCCCTCACTTTTCATGGTAAAAAGTGAGGGGGCCTACAACCGAAATTTTTATTTTTCTAAAAGATTTTTGAGCTTTACTCTGATTTTGGCGATCCGCTTGCTGATTGCCTGCTGAGATACGCCGTAGATTTCCGCAAGCTCAGTACCGGGAATATCGGCGTAATAATGGCGGTAGATGAGAAGCTGTTCCTCATCGGTCAGCTTGAGGATGGCTTCCTTGAGCTTGTCCGTCATAATGCTTTCCACTACGGTGTCGCATACATCCGGCTGCTCTGCTATGAGGATATCCTCACCGTTGAATTCATCGGTGGTCAGAGCGTTGTAGGAAACATCGCCGTTTCTTGATGCGCGTCTGTCAATATAGATTTGACGATTCCGCTGGCGGTAATATTCCTCATAATCCTCTTTTGATACCTCCATCAGACTGCCGTATAAGGGCAGGAACAGCTTGTCCGCATATAACGGGCAGATTTGCACACGGCGACGGAATTCCTCATAGGTCAATTCCGTGTACCCGCCGTTTTCTATAATATAAACCGCTTTGGGTTCTTTTTTCACTGTTATGTACCTCCGTTCAATCGTTTTTTTGTTAGGTCAAAAACGATTGCTACGGAGGGCTGCGACAGCCTACCGCAAACTTCGACAGTACGCCGCCGTTTATACAAACGCAGAAAGCCAAGCCACTTTGAAATTCCGAAATAACAGATTTATCGTTGGTTTTTTGCAGATATCGTATGGAATTCTGTTGACCGCAGAGGTCAAAAAAATATAGGTGTCTGTGTGTCTGCGCAAAGACAGCCTTTGCTATTTCAACACCTGTTTCTTTCCTGTATTCTTTTTCATTCTTTCACCTTGTCGCTTGAAAACGGCAGGGCACCGCTTTTTATGGCACTGCGTTGTGTTGAGTTTCGTCGATTGATTCTGCAAGGCTAAACATCATGGTCACCTCCTGTTACGGTATTCGGGGAAACAAAAAAGCGACTGCGCTATGCTTTAAGGCATAGTACAGCCGCATGAGGGCGTGCATATAAAAACCGTTTTGTTAAGACGGTCTTGAGCGTTGCGTTTCGCTTATGTACATGATTGTTAGGGGCTTCTCCTTGTTTTCATAATTACCTCGCTGTATTTGGTATCTGTTGATATCAGTGTATCCGCTGCCGGGACAAAAGTGAAGAGTGCATAAGTGTGATATACGCAGTATACATGGAATCCGGCAAAAAATTGTTGGGTTATGACCGAGAAATTGCTTATTTCTCCAAAACAGTCGCCAAGGAAAGAAATACGGCACAGCGGTTTTTATGCCCTCTGTGCCGTAATTGTGATGTTTCCGTGATGGATCGTTAATTGCTACTTATCTTTGATTATTTGACGGAATGCCTTTTCCTCTTATCAAATACCGTTACACCTGTCAGAACACCGCCGCTGATAGCCGGCGGTCTTGCATCCTTTTAAATTCGAACAATCATCCGAATTAAATTAGTTTTTTCTTCCTTACAATCGCCGCAACAAGCGAAACAATATTCCAAAGAAGAGACACTCCGGAAAGAGAAACTGCTGCGGTTGCAAGAGGCTTGGAAACACTGACTTTATCGCTGATCGCGGAAATGTTGCCGGCGTTCAGCGTTGTGTTGTCGGTCAGGGTTATTATCAGGTCTCCACCGTCGTCAATGCGGCATCCTTTAATACCGAGACCGTCTTTTCCGTCCTTGCCATCTTTGCCATTGGTACCATCTTTACCATTGACACCATCTTTCCCGTCCGTTCCGACGATTTTTCCGAGATTGGTTATAACTCCGTCGGTAAAGGTGAGGATAAGATTACCGTCTGCGTCGATATGAGCGGACTTGATTCCGGTACCGTTAATGCCGTTGGTTCCTGCAGTACCGGCTTCGCCCTTTGCACCGACTACTTTCCCGAGGTTATGCACAGTGTCGTCGGTAAGGGTGATGATTAGATTGCCGTTTTCATCGATTTCGGTGGTTTTTACACCGACTCCGACATTGCCCGTATCGCCCTTGTCACCTTTATCTCCGGTCACCCGTCCGGCATTGTGTACGGTCTCATCGGTAAGAGTGATAATCAAATTGCCGCTTTCATCAATCATAACGGATTTAACACCAACGCCATTCATGCCCTGTTCGCCTTTATCTCCGACTACCTTTCCGAGATTATGCACGGTATTGTCTGTGAGAGTTATGACCAGATTTCCGTTTTTGTCAATCACAGCGGATTTAACTCCTACTCCTGCGGCACCGGGAACACCTTGTTCGCCCTGACTTCCGTTATCTCCGGTGACCTTTCCGAGGTTTAACACCGTGTCGTCGGTAAGAGTAATAATGAGGTTTCCGCTTTCGTCAATAATTGCTGATTTGATTCCGATGCCGGTATCACCCTTGTCGCCTTTTACATTTTCAACGATTACGGAAAGAAGGGTGTCTCCGTCCACCGTAAAGGAAACTTCGGTCTTGTTGGTTTCGGGACTGAATTCGCCGCCGATGTACCAGCCTTTGAGGATATATGACGGCTCAAGCACGATACTCGCAACAAGAATTGTGCCTTCACGAATTTTACTGCCGCTTGTGATTTTTTCATTTTTGCTGCGCACTGTCAGCACACAGCCCTCGATCATTGTCGGGAAGGTGACGGTGTATTCCGGAATTTCCTCTACCGCCACACGGATATGCGTTTCCATCTTGATTCTGCCGGTCTTGTAGGTATAGCTCCCGTCGCCGTTATCGGACCAGCTCTCTGTGTCGGCAAGACGGTATCCATCCTTCGGCTTGACGGTTACGGTGATTTCATCGCCGAAATTGACCTTTTGACCGCTTTCAAAATCCGATGTCCCGTTTTTAACGGTAATTTCGGCGTTCTTATTCGGCATATCAACTGTGACCGTATATTTTTCGATCTCCGTAAAGTATACCTTGATATCGGTTTGGGTATCAACGGTGAGCTCATACTCGTACATATCGTAAAGCCTGTTATCTGTTATTACCGTGTCGGGAATTCCGTTTTTGGTGATAACGAGCTTTTGCACCCTATAGCCTTCTGCCGCCTGAGCGATGAAGTTGATTTTCGTTCCCACGGGAACAGCGGTACCGGACTGATAGGTCTGCTTTGTTGCCGCCATACCGGTTTCGTTGCCGCTTGCAACGGAATAGGTCAGCTTCACGGGTCTGTCGGTTTCGGAAACTCTTTCAAATTCCGCTTCGACGGTGTATTTTGTTGAGCCAAGGGTAAGCGTGTAGGTATTTGAGCCTGCCGCGTTAACAATATCCGTATTGTTTTCGGCATCTGTTATTCTCCACGACTTCAGTGTATAGCCGTTTTGCGGAACGGCGGTAAATGTTACATCGCCGGTCACCGTGCCGCCCGGAGCAGGCAGACCTGTTTCACCGACCTTTGCGGTAACTGTTCCGAGAAGGTCTTCGCCGTTCTTATATTCGCCGACAAAGATGACCTCAGCCGAATCGAATGTTTTTCGTGTGGATACGAATATGTTAGCTTCGCCGCCCAGTGCAAACGCGCACTCTATGTTGCCGTTGCTGTCGGGTCTGAATACAGTCTCTTCTCCGCCGTTATCAAGAGTCAGCGACACAAGTTCAAAGTGCCGGTTCTTTGGCGAAACTCTGATTTTAATAATATCGCTTTCATTGATCTCATCGCCCGATTTAATATTAACATTGCCGAGGTGCCGCACACTGATATCGGCGGCTTTCTCGTTGTCGATTTTATAGTTGACCTTATAGTCTCTCTTTGCTGTTGTTATGGTTGCAGAGTTTGACCAGGCACTTTCCTTATCCTTTCCGTCTACCTTGCAAACGGTTGTAAGCACATATTCGTACTCTGTATTGGTTTTAAGTCCGGAAATGTCATAAGAGGTCGTGCCGACAGGAATAAGATCTGAAATCCTTTTATATTCACCGTTTTCAACTTGATAAAGATAGTAGCCCTCCGCATCCGGCCAGCCGGGAGTTTTATCGGGCTGCGACCAAGTAAGGCGTATCTCGTCTTCGTCAAGCAGTTCTGCCTCAAGGTCGACCACTGCCGGTGAAGGAGCACTGAGATTTGTCAAGTTATAGCCTATAAAGATGGTCTTGTTGTTTTCATCGCCGTAAAGGTGTCGGAACCACTGGCCGAGCGTCCAGTCAAAGGTATATTGCGTGTATACGTTTGCAGGGATTCCGTTTGAGGCAAGATCCGGACCGTCGATATCATTGACCACGCCGGTACAGCCTTCGGACGATGTCGTTGTGGTGGATACGCCCGAACCGTTGCTGTAGCTCAGACTGGTTTCAAAACCAACATCATGCGAGAATAGTATACCATCGCCGAATACACCGTAGCTGATGGAGAAGTTGAAATAAAAACCGTGCGACATTTCTTCGGAAACGGATTTTATATTGCTTTTTTCCCACGAAACCTCGTTAAGACCGCCGTTATGTCCGAGTCGAATGGCGAGCTTACTGAGCTGCTCTGCACCCAAATTGCTGTAAACGCCCCAGCCGAGCTGATTGTACATAAACGGGTTGCCCTCGTTTCCGTCAAGCCAGTTTGCCGCTTTATCTATTTTTACCAAGGGATAATAGTATTTTTTATCTTTGTCTGTTTTATCCGATTCCCTTATGACGGCATGATAGTTCTTGTTATTCATATAACCGTTATACTCATCAACAAAGCCGTTGTAGTCGTCAACGCTCAGCTGTTGATATACCGGCTGCTGCGGAATGGAAAGCGTTATGGCGGTATCTCCCGACCATTTGCCGTTTTCGTCCAGTATCTCATAGGCGTAGATAAATACAGGCGTTCTGGACACAAGCACCGTGTTGTACGCCCGTGCCTTAACCGTCAGGGAATATTCCTTCTGCAGAGCCGTGGAATAGGTTTTGCTCCATTCAAGCGAGTAGCCTGCCGAGATGTTCACCTCAACGGGGGCGAGAAGCCCTCCGTAAGAGTAAGACATTCCGACGCTGAAGGAAACATTCTTCGATGAGGACTGCTCCAACTCGAAACTCTCTGTGATTGTATATGCGGTTTCGTTTTCGCCGGAGTCACTCAGCGCGGAGAAATACGGCGCAGCCTGTATGACTGCCTTGACCTCCGGGTCGCTGTAGGCATAGCTTACGCCCTTATATTTGGCTATAACACCGTCCTGGTTTCTGTCGCAGGCGGTGAGAAGTACCTGAGCCGTACAGCCGTAGTAATCACCGTACGCTTCGTTCGGACTCCAGTATGACAGCGTCAGGTCAAAGCCGTTTGCCGCCTCATAGCTGTCACTTGTATCCGGATAGGTTGCGGAAATCATACCCTTGCTGAAGGAATATTTATCCTCGTTACCGGTTCCGGCAGAGGTTACAAACACAATCTGCTCACGTCCTGCATTGTTGCCGTCAAAGTTTCCGACGGCAACCGAGCGGAAGAATTCTGTCTTACCGCCGATCTCGCCCTCAAACCAGAAGTTGGTTGGTTTGCCGTTTGAGTTTGTGCGGAAAGAATATTCGTTTGAAGTGAGCTTGTCAAGTTCTCCGGTCTTGGCATTATAGTTGTACAGCGTGCCGTTGATAAAGACGAAATCTGCGGCGCTCGCACCGTTAAAAGCAACAGCCTCTACCGCTAAAGGCGAAACAACTTCTGCGGTTCGGGAACCGGCCTTCGTCCAACCGTTGGAAGCCATCACCTTATATTCGGATTGTACAAAGCCTCTGTTTCCGTTATTAAGGAGCGTTGTATATGCAGTTTGGGATGAATGAGTGGCAGCGTAGGAAATATCGACATTGGCATATAAGCCCGCAACAAGGATATCTTCATATCCGTCGTTGTTGAAGTCTCCTGCCGTGATGCTGCAGGCGTTCATGCTGTTACTATTAGAAACAACATCTCTATTTAGGAGAATATTTTGTTCGAGTTTTCCCTCCGGGCAAACATAGAATTTTTCATCGGCGTCGCCGTCCACAAACGAGGAGCCTCCGCCGGAAGAACTACCGCCGGCTTTTCCATATTTAATTTTTACCTGAGGACGATATAGATTCAAATTGCTACTGTTTACATTGTTTATGAAGAAATAGGACAGCACGGCGATGTCATCGATTTGGTCGCCGTTAAAATCGCCCACCACCATGTCTACGCCCAGCTTATGAAATCGGTTGTCAAAGGTTTGGCCAGAGCTTCCGTATATGCTGTCACCATTTGCCCCTGGATCCGTGGGACTTCCAACACCGGTGTGATATAATTTTTTGTAGGAGTCATGAAGCATATCATTGCCGAAGCCGAGTTTTTTGCCTTCTCCCATAATGCTTGAGTTATTTAATAATACAAAGCTGTTTTTGCCGGTAAAGGAATATTCATACAGAAAGCAACCGACATAAGGTTCGTAATCAAAAGTCTGCATCAAACCTGTCGAGCGTTTTGTGTGCGGAACATAGATGATCAGCGTGTCCTTGCCGTCTCCGTCAAAGTCGCCTGCGGTAATGTTCAGATAGGCGTTGGTTTCAAGGTTTAGAGCACGAATAAGGCCGCTTTTGTCAAACATCCAGGTCATTTCGCCGACCCACTGTTTGCCTTTATATTCTCCCGTTCTTGTATCATATATATGAAGATAGACCTGCTGATCCGACTTATTAAGACCTACATAGGCAACATGGTCTCTCCTGCCTGAGCCGAACGGGTCAAAGGAAACGGACTGGACAAACGCATAGTACGTCTGAAGCGCACTGATGTCCATATTGGGCAGAGAGGCATCGGAAGCGGTTCCTTTTTTGGAAATAAAGTTCTTGAGAGACTCCGGGGTTCCTACATCCGCAATTTTGCCTGTTGCGGACGTGCCGTATGTCTCAAAATAAAGCAGTTCGTTTTTTTCAACCATTGCAAAGGGACGGCCGACATTATACCCGTAAGGGTTGGTTGTATTGTCAAAGCCGGTGGGTTTTGTGTTTTTCATCAGAGTATTAGCGGCATCCGATGAAAACTGCGGCTCACTCGGGTCGGCGGCAAAGACCGACAGGGGCAGACATACTGCGATCATTATGACCGACAGCAGCGCGCATAGCGAGCGCTTCAGAATGGATTTTTTGTACATTTTGTACATAGAGAGTCCTCCTTTTCTTTTCACGGGGGAAAGATTGTTTTCGGGTGGGGATTTGCCGCAGCAAATCATAAAGTATTCTGTTATACTTCCTCTCTTACATTATATCAAATTATGTCGGCCTCTGTCGTGCCGTTTACGCTGTATATCGGTTGTTTACGCTGTAGACGGGGTGAAGCGTGAAATATCTCTTGCAAAACGAGAAAAAAGCCAGTAAAATAATAATGAAAAGTTCGGCGCTCCGAGTTACGAAGTTGAATGGAAAGGAATGAAATTTCGAATATGAAACGCTGCCTGCAGGTTGTTTGTACTGCCGTTTTTATACTGCTTTGTTTGGGGACAATGCGTTTTCTGCAGTTTTTTATTAAGACGGACATGTCGATTCGCTATATTGATTGGCAGTCTTCTGTCAAAATTGAGACAGACGGCTCCGAAAGTTCGTTGGATTATACTGTTATGCCTCAAACAGGGGAGAGTTTTCGGCTTGAAACTGTTTTTCCGCCGACAGAGGAAAACGGGAATCTGGTGTTTGAAACGGCAGGGTTGGAGCTTACGGTTTGTATCAACGGAGTAGAGGTATGGCACTCCTCGTCCGCTGTCCCTGCAGGGGCAGCGGGACAGACACAGGCAGTAATTCCTATGCCGAGAAATGAAGAATGCCATGTCACAATGACATGTGTAGTTAAAAGTACAACCAGCTTGGTGTTTCCTCCGGCTGCTCGCTTTGTACCGGTAGAATACGATGCGACTGAGAGCTATGCATATGCTAATTTTTACGGAATTCCCGCCGGCGTAACCGCAGCGATTTCACTTCTTGTGGCGGGTATATTTCTTTTGGGAGTTGCACACAAAAAGCCCGACTGGAGTCTGATTCCGCTGCTTCTTGCGGCTGCCGGTCTTACGGCACAGTGGATTACAAAGGGAATGGGCTATTTCTTCCTGAATAACCGGTTGGTCGATTTTCTTATCTGCCGGGAGGTTGGCTTCTTCTTTATACTGTTACTGATTCTCTTTCTTGCAATGAACCGACAGCGGAAATTTTGGAAGTATTTTGGAATCACTACGGCGGTCAGCTTTACTACACTGTTGATTGCTTTCGGAATATCTGCCGCCGTAAATGGGTATCTTGCAGGATATATCGTGCAGATGTTCCGTGATATAGTTGAGCTTGGGCATTATGGGGAATTTTTGTATTGGATTACCGTTTGGCTGACTGCTGTTTGTGCTGTAATTTCTACATATGCAGTGATGTGCGCCTTTGTCACGCAGCGAACGGAAACACAGGCGCTCCGCCTGCACAATCAGCTGATTCTGGACGGATATCGTGCCATCGAAAGCAAAATGAGGGCAAGTGAGGCAATCAGGCATGAGGAAAGACACAGAATTGTTGCCTTGGAGTCGGCTTACAAAAAGGGAGACTATGAAACTCTGGGCAAAATGCTGCAGGATATGAGAGGACAGTGCGAGCACCTGGCGCAAACACACTTTTCCAAAAATTTCGTTGTCAATGCTATTTTGCAGGATGCTGCCTACAGAGCGGCACGGGCGGGAATATCATTTGATGCCACTGCTTCGGTGTCCGCAGAGATTCCGATTTCCGAAAATGAACTGTGCGGGCTGCTTATGAATATGTTGGATAATGCTATAGAGGCGGCCTCGCGCTGCACGGAAAAAAGCTTTATCCGATTCAAGGCAGAGGAACGAAACGGTTTTCTCGCCGTAAAATGTGAGAATTCGTTTATTGAAGAGCCAAAACATGATAAGAACGGGCAGTATATTTCTACAAAGGATGAAAAGGAAAGTCATGGCTTTGGATTAAAGCTTATGAACGCTGTCGCAGAGAAATATCACAGTATGCTGGATATTTTTATTTCGGATGAAAATGTTTTTACTGTTCAGACCGCTTTAAGAATTCCGAAAAAATAATAAAATCAGCGGGTGTCATTCATTTGAAAATGACACCCGCTGATTTTATTGATTTATATATCGTATAAATGCGCTTTGAAAGGCTTTATAGTATGTACGCCCCACAGGAAGCATATCACCATTTCGAAGCGTTAGGTCCGTCCGTCTGAGTTCCTTTACTCTGCTAAGATTCACCAGAAAGCTTTTATGACAACGTGAAAAATAGCCTTTTGGAAGCTGTTTTTCAAACTCGGTAAGAGAAAGATAATAGGTGTTGCTGTTTCCGGAACTTTGATGAATGATTATGTTGTGGTTATAACTTTCTACATAACGTATTTCCGACACGGAGAAATGCAGCATCTTATTACCGATGCTAAGCGTGACTGCTTTGGGTAAGTAATTCAATTTAAGATCCGTACGGATTGCATTTGCCAGTGCTTCCCGGCAAATCGGTTTAAGAAGAAAATGAATGGGCTGTACATCATAGCCCTCGGAAAGATAATTGTCGCATGCGGTCACAAATATAATTGAAATACGGTCGTCCTTGCTTCGCAGAGAACGCGCCAGCTCCAGTCCCGTCATGCCGTTCATCTGAATATCCAAGATAAGCAGATTGAACGGTTTCTCGACATCAGAATTCATCCTTTTCTCAAGTTCCTCGGCAGAGGGAAAAGCTGTTATCGCATACGGAATACTTTCTCCGTCCAGCAGCTCCCTGCAGAAAGAATGCAATTGTTCTCTCATGACTGGATCGTCATCACAAACGGCTATTCGGTATGTGTTCATTTTCTCACCCGCAATCACATGCATTTTAATACATTATATCATAAAACCGATCGGAAAACAACCTTAAAAGATTTACAAAAAAGCGAACTTTCAATTGTTATCTTGCCGGAAGGAGTTTTTTCTTCTCAACTATTTAATTTTTACTGAACCATGCATTAGAAGCGTGGTTTTGGTATGAAAAAGGGCGGCAAGGATTTTACTCCCTGCCGCCCGAACCGCATCAGAACATCTGAACAGAAGAACTGTCCGAGAAAAATCGAGGAAAATCAAATTGCAATATGATCTCATAAAAAAGTCCTTACAGCAGAAAGAAAAAAGCGGCTTACCTCAACGATCAAAACCGTACTGATAAAAATGTCTTTGTTATCTCTGGCTTTTTCAACCTGAAGCCTCTGTGTCTTTTTCTTTCTGCTGTAATCTATCTTCAGTTGGGTAGTTCACTTTCTCCTTCCACCATGACAGGTGGCACCTGTCACCAATTAGGCGCAGTTGTCCATTGGCGGAAAGAATACATTTTTTCATTTATCCGCTGCGTATTTTGAACAGCAAACTGCTTTTGCCGCCTTTTTTGCGGTAGCGCTGCTCGGTTTCGAGCAGTTCGGCCTTTTTAAGATCACAGATCCCGCGGCGGACGGTGGACTGTGAATACTTTAGGTCTGCAGCTATGGTCGGGATGGCAGGCCAACATTCTCCGTTTTCATTCACTCGGTCGGCAAGGTAGATATATACCGCAACGGCTCTGTGCGGCAGCTCGGTGCGGTATAGAAAATCAAGACGGCTCATTGCTATGCACCTCCGTTTCGGTTAAGTCTTTTATAATCTCTGCTTCCATTTCATCAGGAGCAGTTTCTTTTTTCGGCGGCGAGGTACGGATGGGCTTGCCGCCTCTGTCCTTATCTTTCGGCTGCGTTCTCTGCGGCTCGTTCTTTGGGCTGTCCTGCTGTGCCTGACCGCCGCCGTCAACGTCGCTCGTTGCAGGCGTTTCCTCTTTCCACTCCGGCGGATATTTTTCGAGTATGCCGTCCTGTAGTTCCTTTTTGTCGGCATACTTGACCTCACGGTTGCCTTGGTCTGGTACGGCGTAAGGGTGTTCATCGTCGAATTCAATGCCCCATTTGAAGAACAGCTTTAGGTGTACCCGCATCGGATGCACACCTGTTTTCATTACGATAAAATCGCCCTTTGGAAGAGATTTGAGTTCGTCCGGTGTCAGCAGCGGCCGCTCGATCATCTGTAGTGACTGCGACGGGTCGTTTTTACTGCGGCTGACCGAACCCGACATGACCGTGCGGCTGCCGAGAGCCTTGGACAGCGTTTCCGCTGAGCTGCTGTTGGGAGCAAAGCCGCCGAAGATGGTATCCTGCGTATTATCCACGATAATTTCCGCACCTTCCTTGCCGTAGTTCTTTTCGAGCTGGGCAAAGGATTGGATGATTGGAATGATCTGCAAACGCCTCGAACGGGAGGCACTGAACATCATCTCTGCTGACTCTATCTTTGGCAAAGTTCCAAATTCATCACAGAAGAACACACAGCGGTTTTTGAGCTTGCCGCCGTTCTCATCGGCAACGGCGAGTATCTCTCGATAGAGCTGTTGGATGATGAGTGAAATCATAAAGAAGGTATTGGGATTTTCCTCCGGCATGATCACAAAGATAGCCGACTTTTGATTACAGAAGGTTTCGGCGTCGATTTCAGTGTCGAAGCAGAGGAGCTGTTCCAGCTCGGTGTCGAGGAAGGCGTTGAGCCTTGACATCGCCGTACTCATAACGCTTGCCATACTCTGTTCGGCGGTGTTCAGAGCCGCACCTGCAAACCATTTTGCCTTATGCTCGTTCGGCAGTAACTCCATAAGCTGCTGAAACTGATTCTTGCCTTTCTTTTTGGAGGGTGCAAGTAGCTCCTGAATGACCTTGAACACCGAAACGATGTGCCGTTTCTCCGGCGCACAGAACTCTGCTACCAACAGAATGGTTGCGGTCAGCAAGCCCTCGGCGGCATCATAGAAATATGCGTTTTGCCCGAAGGAGGCGGCTTCCATGCCGGAGAGAATAATGGTTTTGGAAATGATCTTTGCGTATTTCTCGGCTTTGGCTTTGTAGACGATTTGGTCGGGATGCTTTGCGTATAGGTCGGTGTATTTGTTTACGAGATATAGGATGTTGTTGCCGTTACTGCGCGTGGGATTTCGCAAGTCAATGACCGAAACCTTGTAGTCGTAGTCCTTGGCAATGTTTCCGTAGTTACGCATAACATCGCCCTTGGTGTCGGTGGAGAGAAAGGACATCCCCGAAGCACAGGCATACTCAATGCACGGGTAGAGCCAAAAGGCGGTTTTGCCGACACCCGCCGCACCGATCATCAGCACATGAACATCTCCGGTGTCTATCATGGCGGTGGTGCTGTGCTTGCCGCCCTTGCACCCGACCACGATGCCTTGCGGCAGAGCTTCCTCGGTCAGCTCGGTCTTTTTTCGGAGCAATTTCCTCGATGCTATTGCCGTCATGGTAGGCGT
>OHDP01000835.1_pt1 | contig 16866 bp, 16 predicted proteins | sample 1567011 | NCBI WGS metagenome assembly OHDP01 (sample SAMEA3879532, study PRJEB24766) | human gut metagenome | biome: human-associated habitat; feature: feces | place: USA | collected 1985/1987
TGTCGTCAGCTCGTGTCGTGAGATGTTGGGTTAAGTCCCGCAACGAGCGCAACCCTTACTGTCAGTTACTACGCAAGAGGACTCTGGCAGGACTGCCGTTGACAAAACGGAGGAAGGTGGGGATGACGTCAAATCATCATGCCCTTTATGACTTGGGCTACACACGTACTACAATGGCGTTAAACAAAGAGAAGCAAGACCGCGAGGTGGAGCAAAACTCAGAAACAACGTCCCAGTTCGGACTGCAGGCTGCAACTCGCCTGCACGAAGTCGGAATTGCTAGTAATCGTGGATCAGCATGCCACGGTGAATACGTTCCCGGGCCTTGTACACACCGCCCGTCACACCATGAGAGCCGGGGGGACCCGAAGTCGGTAGTCTAACCGCAAGGAGGACGCCGCCGAAGGTAAAACTGGTGATTGGGGTGAAGTCGTAACAAGGTAGCCGTAGGAGAACCTGCGGCTGGATCACCTCCTTTCTAAGGAGTCAGGCAGATGGAAGAACATCGAAGATGGTCGGCCATCTGGAACAGGTGACAGATACAAGCAGAGTAGATATTGTTCGATTTTGAGGGCCCTGAAAAGGACACTCAAAGACGTACCTTGAAAACTGAATAATAACTGCGAAACAAAGATTATAGTAAGTTCTTTTAAGAAATATTGCAATTTCAAAAGGAAGGGTAACAATAATCTTCGTTGGCAAAAGAGAGAATCAAGAGGATACCAAATGTTCTGAAAGAACGTTTGAAAGGTCAAGCGAACAAGGGCGCAGGGCGAATGCCTTGGCACTGGGAGCCGATGAAAGACGTGATAAGCTGCGATAAGCTTCGGGGAGCTGCAAATAAGCATTGATCCGGAGATTTCTGAATGAGGAAACTCACCTGGGTTCATACTCAGGTACAATACACTGAAATTTAAAATAGGTGTATTGAGGGAACCGCCTGAACTGAAACATCTAAGTAGGGCGAGGAAGAGACATCAAACGAGATTCCGTAAGTAGTGGCGAGCGAACGCGGAAGAGGGCAAACCGAGAGTAGAAATACTTTCGGGGTACGGACTGCTTTTAAGACTCAATCTGTTAACCGAACGGCATGGGAAGGCCGGTCAGAGAGTGTGAGAACCACGTAGGTGAAAACGGAGAGAGCTGCGCAGGATCCAGAGTACGGCCAGACACGTGAAACCTGGTCGGAATACGGGGGGACCACCCTCCAACCCTAAATACTACCCAGTGACCGATAGCGTATAGTACTGTGAAGGAAAGGTGAAAAGCACCCCGGGAGGGGAGTGAAAAAGAACCTGAAACCCTGTGCCTACAAGCACCTAGAGCGCGTCAAAGCGTGATAGGGTACTTTTTGTAGAACGGTCCGGCGAGCGATTGTATGCAGCAAGGTTAAGGACTTAAGGTCTGGAGCCGAAGCGAAAGCGAGTTTGAAAAGGGCGTTAAGTTGCATATAATGGGCCCGAAACCGGGTGACCTACCCATGGTCAGGTTGAAGTGGAAGTAAAATTCCATGGAGGACCGAACCGACCTCCGTTGAAAAGGCGGCGGATGAACTGTGGGTAGCGGAGAAATTCCAATCGAACCCGGAGATAGCTGGTTCTCCCCGAAATAGTTTTAGGACTAGCCTCAAGTTAGATACCTGGAGGTAAAGCACTGAATAGCCTAGCGGCCGAGAGGTTAGCGAAGCTTATCAAACTCAGAATGCCAGAGTATTGATGCTTGGGAGTCAGACAGTGTCAGATAAATGTCATTGTCAAAAGGGAAACAGCCCAGATCTACAGCTAAGGTCCCAAAGTCAGGTTAAGTGGAAAACGATGTGAAGATACGCAGACAACCAGGATGTTGGCTCAGAAGCAGCCACTCATTCAAAGAGTGCGTAATAGCTCACTGGTCGAGCGTCTTTGCGCGGAGAATTTAACGGGGCTAAACCTGACACCGAAGCTTAGGCAATACAGCAATGTATTGGGTAGGGGAGCGTTGTATACGCGGAGAAACAGTAGCGCAAGCGGCTGTGGAGTGTATAGAAGTGAGAATGCCGGAATGAGTAGCGCGAATGCAGTGAGAATCTGCATGGCCGAAAGCCTCAGGTTTCTGGAGGAAGGTTCGTCCGCTCCAGGTTAGTCGGGAGCTAAGGTGAGGCCGGAAGGCGTAGCCGATGCACAGACGGTAGAGATTCCGTCACCACCAAAAGAGTTAAGCACAGGGACACATATGAAGTCTCAGAGCCGGGTGTTGGTTCCGGTAGAGATCGAGGGAAATTAGTACCGAAGTCTGAGATGGAAGATGGCGAGAAAAGCTGTGTGTATTTCTGAGGTGCCCGTACCGCAAACCGACACAGGTAGGTAGGAAGAAGATTCTAAGGCCAACGGGAGAAGGGTTGTTAAGGAACTCGGCAAATTGACCCCGTAACTTCGGGAGAAGGGGTGCTCCAGAGATGGAGCCGCAGAGAATCGGCCCAAGCAACTGTTTACCAAAAACACAGGTTTGTGCTAAATCGAAAGATGACGTATACGAGCTGACGCCTGCCCGGTGCTGGAAGGTTAAGAGGAGATGTGCAAGCATTGAATCGAAGCCCCAGTGAACGGCGGCCGTAACTATAACGGTCCTAAGGTAGCGAAATTCCTTGTCAGGTAAGTTCTGACCCGCATGAAAGGCGTAATGATTTGGGCACTGTCTCAACAGCCCGCCCGGCGAAATTGTAGTACCGGTGAAGATGCCGGTTACCCGCGACAAGACGGAAAGACCCCATGGAGCTTTACTGTAGCCTAATATTGGGTTTCGATGTTGCATGCACAGGATAGATGGGACTCTGGGAAACCAAGGCTTTGGCTTTGGCGGAGAGGCCGTTGGGATACCATCCTTGCGATATTGGAATTCTAACCTGCGGCTCTGAATCGAGTCGGGGGACATTGTTAGGTGGGCAGTTTGACTGGGGCGGTCGCCTCCTAAAGAGTAACGGAGGCGTTCAAAGGTTCGCTCAGCTTGAACGGAAATCAAGCAAAAGAGTGCAAACGCAGAAGCGAGCCTAACTGCGAGACTGACGGGTCGAGCAGTAACGAAAGTTGGAGTTAGTGATCCGGTGGTATGTGAGTGGAAATGCCATCGCTCAACGGATAAAAGTTACCCTGGGGATAACAGGCTGATCTCCCCCAAGAGTCCACATCGACGGGGAGGTTTGGCACCTCGATGTCGGCTCATCGCATCCTGGGGCTGTATTCGGTCCCAAGGGTTTGGCTGTTCGCCAATTAAAGCGGTACGCGAGCTGGGTTCAGAACGTCGTGAGACAGTTCGGTCCCTATCTGTCGTGGGCGCAGGATATTTGATGGGAGCTGTCCCTAGTACGAGAGGACCGGGACGGACGTACCTCTGGCGCACCAGTTGTTCCGCCAGGAGCATAGCTGGGCAACTACGTACGGATCGGATAAACGCTGAAAGCATCTAAGCGTGAAGCCGACCCAAAGATAAGATATCCCACTGATTGAATCAGGTAAGATCCCTTGTAGACTACGAGGTTGATAGGCACGATGTGTAAGTGGAGTGATCCATTCAGCAAGTGTGTACTAATAGATCGAGGGCTTGACCACAATTCGCTTGAATTCTCAAGTCAATGACAAAATGTGAGCAGTGATTATTCAGTTTTGAAGGCACGTCCTTCTAAAAACACTGGACAAAGTAAAACAGAAATGTTATACTGAACCAGTCATATTGGTCGGTGACGATGACGGTGAGGTTCCACCTGTTCCCATTCCGAACACAGAAGTTAAGCTCACTCGTGCCCAAGATAGTTCGCTGGAAACGGCGCGTGAAAATAGGTAGTCGCCGACTTACATGAAACCCCTGAGGAAGAAATTCCTTGGGGGTTTGTTGTTTTTGTGCGGTATTTTCTTTCACTGGCAAAAATATTGCCAAAGGTTTCTATTTTTGCTTGATTTTTTTGTGCATTATGTTATGATGATATTGAGGATGCTGGTTGACCAATCCTATTCTATAATGACGTGTTATCTAGTGACCTCGGATCCGCTTATTCAACATTAGACAGAAGAAAGGAAATCAGAAAGGATTAAATTATGAAACGTGCAATACTTATACTGCTTTCGGTTGTTCTGATGCTGGGTGTGCTGTGCAGTTGCAGCACCAACGATAAGGCTGCGGATGATTCGGTTCAGACTACCACCTCTTCTCACCACTCTGGTCATCATGCAGAACCCGGTGAACCAAACCATCATAAATAAATCGGCATAGAAGGCTACGGAACATCGTGAAGTACGCTGTGGACACTAAGGTATGTGTAAAACAACTATAAAGAACCGAAAGGAGACGAGAAAGATGAAAAAGCGGATGGGAAGCCTGTTCCTTGGAGCGATGATGGTGCTTCTACTGGCTGTTCCGGCGTTTGCTGCAGGGGATGCAGTGGACGTATCTGGAAGCAGTTGGTGCAGCTGCGGAGGAAAGATGACGGAATCTGTCCACTATACCGGCTGGGTGACGCAGCAATTTGTGGACTGCACCCACGGAATTGCACACAGCAAGGATGCATATCAGACCTGTCTCCGTGTTACGACTACGGTATGCCCAAAGTGCGGAAACGGCGAAACGACCGAAGAAGTGCAGGAACGGTATGTGTGCTATGCTTCCCGGAGCACAGTGGAAGCGTTGGAGGCACTTCCGGAAGTGCTGCAGTGCCCTGAGTGCGATGAGGGTGAAGTAGTAAAAATCAGCCACCGCCAGACCCCGTGGATCACCGTTGCACAAACGGAAAACGGCCTGTCGGAGCAGACCTGCATTGATGTGACGACCTACCGCTGCGATTTCTGCGGCTACGGATTCAATCAGGAAGAAACACAGCACCGAACGGTAAAACTGCATGGATAAAACCGGATAAAGGAAAAGTATGCAAAATGAAAGAAGCGCTTTACCTGACAGGGTAAGGCGCTTCTTTTCTCACAGATGATGGGTGCTTACTGCCCTCCGTGGCGGCGGGCTTCGGCGGCAAGCTCCTGCTGCAGCGCGGCCTTGCGATGGTCGAGCAGCAGGTCTTTGTTGTACCGGAAATAGCGGTCGCAGCCATTTTCGGTGATGAAAGCATGAGAAGCGGGGTTCAAGGTCAGCTCTGTGACGAACACCACCATCTCCTGGCTTTCGGCAAAGGCGTTCTCCATAAAGTCAAATGCAGCTTCCAGCGCGGCGCTGGCGGCTTCCTGTGCCTGATCCCGGGCCTCGGCAAGGGACTGGAACTGTGTGCGCAGGAGGTCAAAGGCGGGCTGTGTGCTTACAGCATTGGCGCGGCGCAGCTCCGCATCCCAGCTGCGGAGGGCGGCATACACCTGCAGGCGGGTATTCAGCGCGTCATGGCTCAGCAGACCGGCGGCACGCTGGCGCTGGGTCTCGGCATCATAGTCCGTGACCATCTGAGCGAACAGGGTAAGCTCCCCATCCGGGATGTCTGCAGGCAGGGTGGAAAAGCCCTGTTTGGCCTCCCGCAGGAAGGCATAGCAGGCATCGGCGACGGCATCGGCCTGCCGGGAGGCAGTGAACCGGGTGTTCAGACCGGACAGGATCAGACTGACCAGCGAGAGCCGTTCATCAAACGGTGCATTGAGCAGGCGGGCATAAACGGCAGGCTTGACCTGACCGGCCAGGATCTCCTCTACGCCGTAGTCATCACGGTACTTATAATAGAGATCAAGATAGGCAGAGAAGTCCTCTGCGATCTTCTGGTGCTGGAGATACTGCCGGATGAGTGCTTCATCTGCCTGCAGGCCCAGCGATTCATAGGTGTCCAGCAGGTTGGACAGATCCTCCCAGCCGCGGGCAGTGACGAACTGTGTGCCGTCCACATCGGCGTTGATCTGGTAGAAATTCTGGGGATGCAGATCGAGGTAGCTCAGGATGGCACTGTGGATGTGGGCTGTGCGGGCGTAATCTTTCCATACCTGCAGGTCGGGCTCAATGTCCATCCGACGGACACGGTCCAGCGTGACGATATCGAAATCGCGGACGGATTTGTTATACTCCGGCGGGTTGCCTGCCGCCACGATGACCCAGCCGGCAGGCACTGCCTGGTTGCCGAAGGTCTTGCACTGCAGGAATTGCAGCATGGTGGGGGCCAGCGTCTCAGAAACGCAGTTGATCTCGTCGATGAAGAGGATGCCCTCTTTCAGGCCGGTGGCTTCCATCTTGGCGTAGACGCTGGAAATGATCTCGCTCATGGTGTATTCGGTCACAGAGACATCCTTGTCGCCGTAATGGCGCTGCCGGATGAAGGGCAGGCCCACGGCGCTCTGGCGGGTGTGGTGGGTGATGGTGTAGGCCACCAGTGCCACGCCGCACTCCCGGGCGGCCTGCTCCATGATCTGGGTCTTGCCGATGCCCGGAGGGCCCATCAGCAGGATGGGGCGCTGCCGGATGGAGGGAATGGCATACTCGCCCAATGCGTCCTTGGCCAGGTAGGCTTTGACAGTGTGTTCAATCTCTTCTTTGGCGCGTTTGATATTCATAAGTTCACATCCTCACGAGTTGTTCAATTCACGGTAAGGGTCGTCCTCTTCGGCCAGCGCGTCGGCCAGTGCCGATGCGGCCCGGGCCGTTGGCCCTGAAAATTCATCCTCATCCAGAACCACCTTCATGGCCCAGGGGGGAACGTTGGCATCATCGAATTTTTCGCCCAGGAACAGGAACGCGGTATCGTAGGCCGGGCGGCGGGCCGGGTAGGTGCCCATGCCATCGGTAAAATAGAGCAGGCCCCGCAGGTTGGAGAACTTCTTCTCGGCGCAGAGCTGGTTCACATATTCAAAGGCAGGCCGGAAATCGGTGCCGCCGCCGCCCCGCAGCTCAAAGTGGTTCATGGCATGGATGAGCTCGTCTTCGTTACGGATGAGCAGATCCTGCCGGATGGCGTTGTCTGCCTGAATGAGATGCAGATTCATCCGGTGGAAGAAGTTCTCCCGCCCTTTCAGCAGGGTATAGGTCTCGGCCAGAAAGGCCCGTACCAGCTCGCCGGAGGTGGAGTAGCTGGTGTCAATGACCAGCGCCAGTTCCTCGATCTTCTTGCTCTCCCGGGTCTCCAGGGGCTCGATCAGGGGCATGTTGCCGTAGACCGACAGGCCGTAGGTGTAGAAGTTCAGGTCGAACTCATCCGGATCGAGGTGGACCTCCTCCCGGGTCACGCAGAACCGCCGCAGGAAATCCTGATAGCTCCGGCGGCTGCGATTGGCGGCCTTGACCTGCTGCTTCAGGGCATCGGCACCGTCACCGGCTTCCTTGTCCCGCAGGTCCAGCTCGGTCTGCATCCGCTCACCGATCTTCTGCCACGTCTTCTGGGGCAGGGGCGTGGGCATCTGCTGGGGCTGCTCGGGGGCATCCTTGGGCCACAGGCGGTGGTCATCGGTGTAGAATTCCCGCTCCAGCTGGCGCAGAATGCCGGGGGTCTGGCCAGCCAGCCACCGGTAAGCCGGGGCAGCGGCCACCACCCTGCCCTCCGCGGCAATGGCGGCGTAGGCGTTCTGGCGCACCCAGGTCAGCGGGCGCTTGACACTGGAACGGTTCAGGCTGTCCAGCACATTCTCCACGGCGATATCGCAGGCCAGATTCCACAGCCGGGCATCCCGCTTGCCCTTGAGCCAGAGATGGCGGAATACGCAGTGGAATACCGTGTGCAGATACAACCGATTGAGATATTTTGGGTTCTCCTGGTAGAGCCGCAGCAGGGCGCTGGGCTGATAATAGAGGTTCACGCCGTCTGTGGCCAGCACGCCGCACCGCTCGTCCGGTACCGGGGCCAGGGCACTGAGCGCCATATCCAGAAAGCGGAAATCAAGGTACAGCCCGCTGCGCACCACAGCCAGAACCTCGCCGCCCATCCGGGCCTGCCACTCCTCGTGGGTCTCAGGGCGTTTGGATGCAAAGGGCTTGCGGGGGTCGAAGAATTTCTCTTTTTCAGAAATCAAAATCATACCTCCGCTTCTTCGGGGCGGAACCCCTCTTTTTGTGCTCTGCGTCGGCCAGCAGTGCAGCAGCAGCTGCGTTGTCTGCCTTGGCGGCAAGCGCCGCGCCCTCAGCAAAGGCAGCAGAATCCAGCACATCCAGCGCCAGCAGATCCTTTATGCTGTCGGTATCCTGTGCCTTCAGCAGGCGCTGGAGCACAAGGCCGGTGTGAGCGGCCAGAAATTCCCGGTAGGAGGCCTTTGCCTTTTCGGCCAGGTTCCATGGCCAGCGCAGGCGGTCGAAGCAGAGCATGGCCGCCACGCCCTGATCCTCGGCGGCGTGGCCGTCCGGGAAGATGGCATCATATTCTGCGGAAAGGACTTTTCCATCCAGAAAACACTGCCTGTAATGATATCCCTGTCCAGAAAAGGTGTGAAGCAGGATGTGGGCGGGGCTTTCCTCTACATCCTCCCAGTAGGCGGGGTACCACAGCCCCGCCCGGGGATGCGCTTCGCCCGGGAGCCAGAACAGTGCCCGCACAGCCTCGGTGATGTTGTTCACAAGGGCGAACAGGCCGGTCTTTTCCTCGGGAGCGGCCCGGACAAGGAGGTCTGCCAGCGCAAAGCAGTTCAGAAACACATCGCTGCCCACGGTCAGATCTCCGGCTCCCACACTGAGCCGCCGCAGCCTGCGGCAGTTGTAAAAGGCGCAGCTGCCGATGACCTGCAGGCTGTCCGGCAGGGTGATCTCCTCCACGAAATTGCCGCACACCGGGTGCAGATCCTCCGGGGCAGCAGGCCCTTCCCCGAAGTCAAGGTCATAGCGGCCGTGCTGTCCGGTCAGGTCACGGCCAAAGGCCTGCACAAGGGTGCAGGTGCCGTCCGGGCCGACTTCATAGCGGCAGAGCGCATCGGCCCCGGGCAGGCTTCTGGGCCTCTCGGAGAAGCAGTAGTCCCCCAGCTCGGTGATGGTCAGCACCCCGCCCTCCGGGCCCGGTACGCTTGCGGGAAGGGCCGCACAGGGCGTGTCGCCGTAAACACGGGTCAGGCGGGCGGTGTTCTTCTGTAACGGGATGATATCGATAAACATAGGGTCTCCTAACAAAAAAACTGCTGCACGGGCAGAGCCGTGCAGCAGTTGGGAGGGATGCGGTTACTGTGCGGCCTGAGAAGAAGCGGTAGAGGCGGCCGCATTGTCGGCAGCTGGAACCGTGCCGGTATTGGCAATATACAGGCTGAGGAACACACCCATGATGAGGGTGGCAACAGCCATCAGGATCGCATTCCGGATCAGATGCTTTTTCATCTGTTTGTACTCCTTTGAAAGGATTTACTTTGCAGGCTTGAAGCTGTCGCGCAGGGTGACCACGCGGTTGTACACGCCGGGGTTCTTGCTGTCCGGGGTGAAGAAGCCGGTGCGGACAAACTGGAACTTCTCGCCGGGCTTGGCATCCTTCAGGCTCTCTTCCAGCTTGCAGCCCTTGCGCACCACAACGCTCTCGGGGTTCAGGTAATCCTTGTAGTCGCTGCCCTCGGGGATGGCGTTCATGTTGGCCTCGGTAAACAGCTTGTCATACAGGCGGACTTCAGCATCCACAGCGTGGTCAGCGCTGACCCAGTGGATGGTGCCCTTGACCTTGCGGCCATCGGCGGGGTTGCCGTTGCCGGTCTCAAGGTCGGCGGTGCAGTGGATGGCGGCGATGCTGCCGTCGGGGTTCTTCTCCACGCTCTTGCACTTGACGATGTAAGCGCCCATCAGACGAACCTCGCCGCCAATGGTCAGACGCTTGAACTTCGGGGGCGGCACCTCGGCAAAGTCCTCACTCTCGATCCACAGCTCGCGGGTAAAGGCGACCTTACGGGTGGAGGCATCGTTGGCTTCGCGGTTGGGGTTGTTGGCCACCTCAAAGAATTCGGTCTTGTCGGCGGGGTAGTTGTCCACAACCAGCTTCACAGGGTCCAGTACGGCGATCCGGCGCTGGGCGGTCAGGTCCAGCTCACTGCGGATGCAGGCTTCCAGCTGACGCATGTCGATCAGGTTGTCGGACTTGGAGATGCCGGCCTCCCGCACAAAGGTGAAGATGGAGGTGGGGGTGTAGCCGCGGCGGCGCAGGCCGCACAGGGTCGGCATCCGGGGATCATCCCAGCCGTCCACGATGCCCATTTCCACCAGCTCGCGCAGGTAGCGCTTGCTCATCACGGTGTTGGTCATGTTCAGGCGGGCGAACTCGCGCTGCTTGGGGAACTCGGTGCCAAAGATATTCTCGATGACCCAGTTGTACAGGGGACGATGATTCTCGAACTCCAGGCTGCACATGCTGTGGGTGATGCCCTCAATGGCATCCTGGATGGGATGCGCAAAATCGTACATGGGGTAGATGCACCACTTATTGCCCTGGCGGTGGTGTTCAGCATACTTGATGCGGTAGATGGCCGGGTCGCGCATGTTCATGTTGGGGCTGGCCAGGTCGATCTTGGCACGCAGGGTCTTTTCGCCCTCCTGGAACTCACCGGCACGCATCCGGCGGAACAGGTCCAGATTCTCCTCCGGGGTGCGGTCACGCCACGGAGAGGGACGGCTGGGCTTGCCGGCATCGGCACCACGGTACTCGCGCATCTCGTCACGGGTCAGGTCGTCCACGTAGGCCTTGCCCTCCAGGATGAGCTTCTCGGCGTACTCGTAGCACTTGTCAAAGTAATCGCTGCCATAGAAGATGCCGCCGTTGGGGTCAGCGCCCAGCCAGTGCAGATCCTCAATGATGCTGTTGACATACTCCTCACCTTCGCGGGCGGGGTTGGTGTCGTCCAGGCGCAGGTTGAACTTGCCGCCATACTGGTTTGCGATGGACCAGTTGATGTAGATGGCCTTGGCGCTGCCGATGTGCAGGTAGCCGTTGGGCTCCGGCGGGAAGCGGGTATGGATCTCGCTGATCTTGCCCTCGGCCAGGTCAGCATCGATGATCTCCGTCAAAAAGTTTTTATCTGCCATAGTGGTTTCCCCCTTGGTTTCAGGGCATCGCAGCCCGGAATTACACTTTCTTTCAATACACTTTATAATACACCATTTTTGGCTCTGCTTCAAGGCAAAAATACAAAGTAAGGGTGGTTTTCGGTGCCATGAGCAGATTTCCGCATTCTGCGCACTTGACGAATGCGCAAAAAAAGGGTATAGTATGATAGTATTCAGATTTTACGGGGTGTTGCGCAGTTGGTAGCGCGCCTGCTTTGGGAGCAGGAGGCCGCGAGTTCGAGTCTCGCCACTCCGACCACGAGAAAAGCCACGATAAACCGTTTATAAGCGCGGTTTTGTCGTGGCTTTGTTTCTGTCATTTAGATGATATAATCATTCCCCGCCTGATCGGGTGCGGCGAGGTCGGCCAGAGTGATCTTGCCAAAGTAGTCGGCGATCATGTCGTTCAGGCCCTTCCACATCGCATAGGTTCGGCAGTTGGGCAGCCGTTCGCAGGCGGGAGCACCGGGCACAAGGCAGCTCACGGGGGCAAGGCTGCCCTCGGTCAGCAGCAGGATCTCTGCTACGGTGTACTGGTCGGGGGTGCGGGTCAGCCGGTAGCCGCCGCCCTTGCCGCGCAGACCTTCCAGAAAGCCGTTCTGCACCAGCACCTTCAGGATGTTTTCCAGATATTTTTCCGAGATCTCCTGCCGTTCGGCGACCTCCTTCAGCGGCACATACCGCTCCGCCTGGTGTTCGGCCAGGTCGATCATTACGCGCAGTGCATAACGGCCCTTGGTTGAAACGATCATAGCTTTTCTCCTTATCAACCCTTCAGACGCTTTGCGCCAGCGGCCCAGTCAGGGGCGGCAATGCGCAGGCATGGATGGTGGGGTTGTCCTCTTCTCATTAACAAACCTATTATACAACAGGGTTTGTAACTTTTCAATCGCTTTTTCGTTTTTCCATTGACAAAGGGGGAAAAGAGGACTATAATACCATCAAACCTACAAACCATGTTGGTTTACAGGAAATATGGAATGCGTCAGAATAACATCCCGGGCCCTGCGCCCGCAGAGGGAGGACTTTTACTATGAGCAAGATTTACACTTCCGCAGATCAGCTGATTGGCCACACTCCGCTGCTGGAGCTGACCCATATCGAGAAGGAAGCAGATCTGAAGGCCACCGTTCTGGCCAAGCTGGAATACTTCAACCCCGCCGGCTCTGTCAAGGATCGCATTGCCAAGAAGATGATCGACGATGCCGAGGCCACCGGCAAGCTGAAGCCCGGTTCCGTGATCATTGAGCCTACCTCCGGCAACACCGGCATTGGTCTGGCCGCTGTGGCCGCTGCCAAGGGCTACCGCATCATCATCGTGATGCCCGAGACTATGAGCGTGGAGCGCCGCCAGCTGATGAAGGCTTACGGCGCAGAGCTGGTCCTGAGCGAGGGCGCAAAGGGCATGAAGGGTGCCATTGCCAAGGCGGATGAGCTGGCAAAGGAGATCCCCAACGCCTTTATCCCCGGCCAGTTCGTGAACCCTGCCAATCCGCAGGCACACATCGAGACCACCGGCCCTGAGATCTGGGAGGACACCGATGGTCAGGTCGATCTCTTTGTGGCTGGCGTTGGCACCGGCGGCACCGTTACCGGCGTGGGCAAGTACCTCAAGAGCAAGAACCCCAATGTCAAGGTCGTGGCTGTGGAGCCTGCCTCCTCTCCTGTGCTGAGCAAGGGCGTTGCAGGTGCGCACAAGATCCAGGGCATCGGCGCGGGCTTTGTGCCGGATGTGCTGGATACCAAGGTCTACGATGAGATCATCACCGTGACCAATGAGGATGCCTTTGCGACCGGCCGCCTCATCGGCCACAAGGAAGGCGTTCTGGTGGGTATCTCTTCCGGTGCTGCGGTCTGGGCTGCGCTGGAGCTGGCAAAGCGCCCCGAGAACGCAGGCAAGAAGATCGTTGCTCTGCTGCCCGATACCGGCGACCGTTACCTGTCCACCCCGCTGTTTGCTGAATAAGCTGTAACCCAAAAGCCGCTGCGCAGAATTTTTTGCGCAGCGGCTTTTTTTGTGCTACAATAAACCCATCAATTCCAAGGAGAACTGTTATGAACTACTACGCCGCCCCGATGGAGGGGCTGACAGACCGCATCTGGCGGCAGGCCCACCAGCGCTGGTTCGGTGCACCGGAGGCCCCGGTGCGGTACTATGCGCCGTTTCTCTCGCCGCCGGAGAACCGGGTGCTCATCAAAAAGAAGATGGCTGAGCTGGAACCGGCGGCCAACCCGGGGGTGCAGGTCATCCCACAGCTGCTGGCAAAGGACGGCGAACTTGCGGCCTGGATGATCGGGGAACTGCGCCGGATGGGCTATACCGAGGTCAACCTGAACTTCGGGTGTCCCTCTGGCACCGTGACAGCCAAGGGCAAGGGTTCCGGAATGCTCCGGGACCCGCAGAAGCTGGATGCCTTTCTGGACGCTGTTTTTTCGCAGGCAGGCGGGCCGGTGTCGGTCAAGACCCGGTTGGGCGTGGCCCGGGCGGAGGAGTTCGGGGAGATCCTGGACGTTTACAACAAATACCCCCTCTGCGAGCTGACCATCCATCCCCGGGTGATGAAACAGCTCTACCGCGGCCAGGCCGACCGGGAAGCCTTTGCTGCCTACCTGCCCGCCTGCACTGCTCCGGTCTGCTACAACGGCGATGTGACCACCGTGGATGACCTGCGGGCACTGGAAGCGGCATTTCCGGGACTGTCGGGCATCATGGTGGGCAGGGGCCTCATTGCAGACCCTGCCCTTCTGCGCAAGGCTGTGGGCGGCCCTGCTGCTTCCCGGGAAGAACTGCGCGGCTACCATGATGAACTCTATCACGGCTACACCGAAGCCTTTGGGATGGCCAGCTGTGCCGTGAGCCGGATGAAGGCCCACTGGTTCTACCTCATCCACCTTTTCGATGGGGCAGACGCACTGGAAAAGCCCCTGCGCAAGGCCCGGGAAGGCTGGGAGTATGAGACGGTGGTGAACCAGATCTTTGCCTGCTGGCCAAAATAAAAGCCCGCCGCCTCCTGCGAGGCAGCGGACTTGTGTAAGCGCGGCTCAGACGTTCAGGTAGCTGCGGAGCATGGCCTGCAGCAGATCGTCACGGTCAACTTTGCGGATGAGGGAGCGGGCTCCCTTGTATGTGGTGATATAGGTGGGATCTTCGGACAGGATATAGCCCACCAGCTGATTGACCGGATTGTAGCCCTTTTCCTTTAATGCATCGTACACCTGCTGTACGATCTCGTGAATCTCGTAGTCCTTTTTGTCGTGGATCGAAAAAATAGCAGTCGCGTCGCCCACGCAATGCACCCCCTTCGGTATCCCTCTCGCATTCCGTTCCGAGAGGTCATTGGAACTTATAGCCCATTGTACACGAAATGAACGCTGACTTCAAGATTCCAAGCTGGAATTTGCACACTTTGCCTAAAAATTTTTGAAAATTTGAGTAAAAAGAACGGAGCGAATTTTCCCGTTCAGGAGGTTTTTCATGGTCTACGGAATCGGCTGCGACCTGTGCAGCATTGCGCGGATGGAAAAGAGCCTGCTGGGCCCCCATGGCGCGGTCTTTGCACGCCGGGTGTTCGGCCCGGCGGAGCAGGCGGCACTGGGCCTGCCTCTGGCAGAAGAAGAGGACACGGCCCGACGCACCGCCCATACCGTGGCCAGCGCAGCGGCGGACTTTGCGGCCAAGGAGGCTTTCCTCAAGGCGGCGGGCACCGGTCTGCGGGAGCCCTTCTCCCTCTGCGAGATCGAAGCCGTCCGCCTGCCCGGCGGGGCACCGGTCTATCGCTTTTCCGGCCGGAGCGCCCAGTGGGTGGAAGCACACCGCCTGCGGGCACATCTCTCCCTGAGCCATGAAGACGGCATGGCCATGGCGTACTGCATCCTGGAAACGGAAACCTGAACTTCCCGTCTGCATACAATGGAATAAGCCCGCGCGTGCATAGCGGCCCTGCAGTCGGCTCATACTAAAGGCAGAGCGACTGAGGATGCGCAAAACGCACCACATAGCGGGCGCATCCTCCAAGATCAGGGAGGGAAGATTCCATGGAGGTACACAGAGGAGAAGTTTTTTACGCCGATCTTTCACCGGTGGTGGGCTCGGAACAGGGCGGCATCCGGCCGGTGCTCATCGTCCAGAACGAGATTGGCAACCGGCACAGCCCCACTGTGATCGCAGCGGCCATTACATCCCGGCTGGACAAAGCCCGCCTGCCCACCCATATCAACATCCGGGCGGCAGATACCGGCCTAGCCAAGGACAGTGTGGTGCTGCTGGAACAGATCCGCACGCTGGATAAGCACCGCCTGCGCGAGCGGGCCGGGCAGATCACGCCTGAGGATCAGCGTCGGGTGAATCAGGCGCTGGATGTCAGCCTTGGGCTGGACAGCTACTGACAAAAAAATGAGACTGCCAAGGCCTGGCAGTCTCATTTTTTGATGATGATTCCGGTTATTTTACGCTGTCCTGTGCGTCGTGGAGCAGGGCATATTCGCGGATCTTTTCCAGCGTCTGCTCGCTCAGGATATGCTCTGCCTTGCAGGCATCCTCGGCGGCGACCTCCTCGTCCACGCCCAGCTGTACAAAGAAATGGGTCAGCAGGCGGTGGCGGCTGTAGATGCGCTCTGCGATCTCGCGGCCCGGTTCCAGCAGGGTCAGGTTGCCCTCACCGTCCACCGCGATATAGCCGTTCTCCCGCAGCTTCTTCATGGCAATGCTCACGCTTGCCTTGGTATAGCCCAGCTCATTGACCACGTCGATGGAACGGACACGGCCCATTCTCTGGTTGAGCATCAGGATCGTTTCAAGATAATCTTCTGCGGATTGGTGGATCTGCATGGTATCGGCCTCCTGCCTTCTTGATTCCCGGCCCGGGGCTGAAAACGCACGTCGGTTCGGTTTGTTATAGAATACCACATTCTCCCGGGGGATGCAAGCAATCCCTAAAAGTTTGTTAAAACAAACCAGCTGAAACATGAAAAATTTGTGGGTTTGTGCGCAGGAACCACCGGGCAGCAGGCAGGGGGAAAGGGAAGAGGGAGGTAAAAGGAAGGTTTTTTGTGTGAAACTCACAGTCTCCAACGTGTTTTTGAACAACAGCTGTGCAAGCCGCAGAAAATGGCTCCAAGACAGAAATTAGGTGTGTCGAAATCTGTTTTTTGTGATAAAATAAAAACAGATATGCGCTTTCAGCATCTGATTTCATCGTCAAGACAACAGGAACATTGAAGGAGTTGTAAGTATGTCCAACGAGATCAATCCGATGGCATTTTTCCAGGAACCCAGCGTGGCAGACCTGCGTCTGCTGGCCTGCCCCGGTGCAGAGGAGCTGACCAAGCTGATCGACCAGCATCTGGTGGAATGGGCAAAGTCCGCAGGCGTGGAGAAGGATAGCTTTATCATCCCCTGCGAGTGCCCCCGCTTCCAGAGCGGTGACGCAAAGGGCCTGGTCAGGGAGTCTGTGCGCGGCGACGATATCTTTATCGTTATCGATCCGGGCAATTACAGCGTTACCTACAACCTGTTCGGTTACGAGAACCACCTCTCGCCGGATGACCACTTTGCCAACCTCAAGCGCCTGATCCAGGCAGTGGCCGGCAAGGCACACCGTGTGTCCGTTATCATGCCCAGCCTGTACGGCGGCCGTCAGCATCGCCGCGTGGTTCGCGAGAGCCTGGACTGCGCTGTGGCTCTGCAGGAGCTGCAGACCATGGGCGTGCGCAACATCATCACCTTTGATGCCCACGATCCCCGCGTTCAGAACGCTGTGCCGCTGCTCAGCTTCGACAATGCAATGCCCACCTATCAGGTGCTCAAGAGCCTGCTGAAGAAGAACCCCGAGATCAGCTTTGATAAGGAGAAGTTCATCGTGGTCAGCCCCGACGAGGGTGCTATGAACCGCAATATGTACTTCTCCAGCGTGCTGGGCTGCAACCTGGGCATGT
>OHDP01000848.1_pt1 | contig 16635 bp, 14 predicted proteins | sample 1567011 | NCBI WGS metagenome assembly OHDP01 (sample SAMEA3879532, study PRJEB24766) | human gut metagenome | biome: human-associated habitat; feature: feces | place: USA | collected 1985/1987
GCAATATATGCCGTATGGACTTTGAAGCCGTACTTTTCCTGCACATACTCCTGAATGCGTTTATAGGTCGGATGCTCCTTAACCTCTCCGGTTTCCACTTCCATTCTGACCTCAATCGTCAGTGGATTTGTTTCCCGTGACAAGAGGACCACCGTCTCGACTGTTGTTTCAGTTTCCAAGGGAAGTTCTTTCACTTCCTCACCATCAACAGGCACAGGAAAATTGAATACGATCTTCTTTATCCAGCTTCCGTCTTTCCTTTTCTCCGGGAACATCTCAATTCGCTCGATAAAGGCCTTCATAAACTCCTTCTGCTCCGCTTCCGTTGCGGAATGGTAGACTTCATCAAATGCCAGTAAGAGCCGATAAATGTTATCGCCGGAGATTTTCTCCTGCTGGATGCTGCGTATCTGACTTTGCAATTCGCCAATCTGAACTTCGATTTCCTCTATGGTATCATACTGCTCATCATAGCGGCGCTGCAAGTCTAAAATCTTTCTGTCATAGTGGACATCGTTGATGTCCAAGGTATCCATCTGACGCTCCAAGCGGCTTTTCGTTCCAAAGGCTTGCTTTAGCCGCCCTTGTAGGACAGCAATCTGCCGTTCCATATCTTCTGTATCAACTGCTGTTCCGATTTTCGCCTGAATCGCTTCTACAAACCGTGGATTGTTGACCATAGCGGAGATAACCTTCGCCACAAATTTGTTGATTTCCGTCTGCTCGATATTCAGACGGAAACTGCACTCATGCCCTGTCGGTGTAACCGTATTTTTGCAGTAGTAATAATACCGTGTTTTCTTGTCCTTGCTATGAGCCTTGGCAATATTGCCGTACATACTCTTTCCGCAGCATGGGCATTTCAAGATACCGGACAGGATGTGTGCGTGGTCTGGATTGTTGACCTTTTCCCGCTTAAAGGAATTGATCTTGCGCTTCTCCTGTGCCAGATACCAATCTTCTTCGGAAATAATGGCTTCGTGCTGCCCATCGTAAACAGGGAACTCCGACTGCTCGACCACGTGCATCTCATTTCTTGTACCCTGTTTCTTTTCGGTTCTCCGTCTGCCGTAAGCAATTTTACCCATATAAACGGGATTGTCCAGTACGTCCTGCACAAAGTTCCTTGAAAATCCGGGAATGGTGTTATTCTGCCGCAGCTTCTTGATAAAACCGTTGCGGTTCAGATATTTGGCTACTCCGGCAACGCCCTCGTTGGTATGGATGTAGCGGTCATAAATGACCCGGATCACCTCAACTTCATCCTCTGCAATGACAAGGTTTCCATTTTCCAGTTTGTATCCATATGGAGCGAAACCGCCGTTCCATTTGCCCTCACGAGCCTTTTGCTCACGTCCTGCCATTGTCTGTGTGCGGATATTTTCTCGCTCAATCTCTGCCACCGCAGACAGCACAGAGATCATCAGCTTTCCTGCATCCTTGGAGCTGTCAATGCCATCCTCCACGCAGATCAGATTGACACCGAAATCCTGCATGAGTTGCAAAGAGTTCAGAACATCCGCCGCATTTCTGCCAAATCGGGACAGCTTAAAGACCAGCACATAAGAAACATCATCTTTGCCGTCCTGGATGTCATTCAGCATCCGTTGAAACTCCTGCCGCCCTTGGATGTTCTTGCCGGAAAATCCTTCGTCAGAATACTCCCCGGCAACGACCATATCCTCGTATGCCGCATACTTCCGCAGCTTGTCACGCTGGGCATCCAAGCTGTACCCGTCAACCTGCATGGAGGTGGACACTCTCGTATATAGATAACATTTAAGTTGTTTCTTTTTCAGAATCGCCACCTCCTTCGTTCATTTCTTTTACCACAAGTCCTTCGTTACGGATATAATACTCCAAAAGCCACAGCACATAATCCGGTGCATGGCGGTTGTCCAATTCCCACTCGGTCATAGTCCGGTAAGGAATATGGACGAGCTTGCAAAAATCTTTCCGGTTCAGTCCTGTGGTTTCACGCAACTTTATAATTCTGTTTTTACAATCCATCTGCCTATCTCCCTAAAAGCAAAAATACACGTTGCGTACATATTATAGCATATCCGCAACAAGTACGCAACGTGTAAATTGTAAATTTTTACGCAGCCTTATCCGTCAAAGGCTGCGCTTGATTACTTTCCTCGGAATGCTCCACTTCCTGCGGAGCGTCCTGTTCCAATTTATCCAAAACCTGATGTCCATATTTCTGGAGCATCTGGCTCATAACATCCACACAGCGGTCAAATGCCGCATTATATTTCGCTTCCTCATAATATTTCTTCAATAGGCGATTCCTCCATCAAAGTTCCATATCCTGTCCACGCTTCCGTGCAGTGTGTTCGTGCTCCTGCGTTTCTTTTCCTTTGCTGAGGACAACATCAAGAAAAGCCCGAACCCTTTCGGATGCGATTTCCAGTGCATCCAAGAAGGGCTGGGCTTTCTTTTTCAGCTCTTGATATTGTTCATGCAGCGCATCGTACCGCTGCTTCCATGTTTTTGCACTTTTCTCCGCTTGCTCGAATTTCTGCTTGTACTTGATCTTCTCTGCCTTTTCCGCAAAGCTACTGACAGCATAATCTTTGAGTGTGCGGCATTCATCCGGTGTCAGAGTGATATTGTTTCCGAATGTGGCCTTCTTGCCCATCGCTTCAATATCCTGCACCGTCAGTGCAAGAGTCTTTGCCGTCTTGGTTTCCTTTTGCAGCGCTTCCAGTTTCCTTTTCTGTTTCTCCGTGGCAGCTTTGGCATTCTCCAAACTCTGCTCCGCCTGTGCCACCTGTCCGGTCACAGCTTCCAAACGCTGCTGTTCTGCCTGCACCTTGAACTGCGTCACCGTCAGATGTTCCTCGGTGCTGCCACGCTCTCCACGCTCCACATCGGTGTAACCGGCAGTTCGCATGAAATTGAAAAAGTCATCCTGCAACACACTGTAGGATGACTTCAAAATCTTTTTCCCTTTTGCGTTGAGCATGGGATTTCCGTCCTCGCCAAGCACCGGCTTGGACTCCCATTTCTTACTGCGGCTGACCTGTGTGATCGTTTCCTTTACCGTTCCCCGGAGGGATTCATCCTTGCATCGCTTCGACCACAGGATTTGTTTCTCCACCACCGGGATATAAACCACATGAAGGTGATAGTGGTACACATCCTCACCCAGAGCTTCCGACATTGCCCGGTTGCGCTCGTCGGCATGCATTACAGCGGAGAGGATATACTGCTCACCGCCCACGATCTCCACGGCGGCTTTATAGGCATCGGCATAAAACTGTTTTGCAAACTCATAGCCGCCGTGGTTGTAGAAATAAGCGGAGTTCACATCAAAAACCAACTCGCCGTATTTGATGGCATCCGGTTTCAGACCTCTGGTGGAGATCACGCCGTCTTGTTCCATCTGCTCAAACATTTTTACATAATCGTCCGTGGGTGCTTTGAAATGGACGTTCAGAGAAGTGCGTTCCGGCACGATGTCCTGATTGCTGTAGCTGTCCTTTTCACGCTCATTGTGTTCCTGTACCTTCGCCACATCAGCCGGTGTTTCCAAGTCCTGATTTCTGGCTACGGTACGGTCTATTCCATCATTTCTTGCCATTGGATTTTTCCTTTCTTTGAGATTTGCAACAGCGGAAGGCTGGAGAACGGCACTTTTTCAAAGTGTAATAACCCACTATGACACTTTCATCCATACTGGCTGCAAAGTGCCGTGGGCTCTCCGAGGGCTCTCCCGAGGGGGAATGCGGTCACTGCGGTGACCTCTGCTGACCAAGGCGAAAATGTCTGCACCTTTTCCCATGGTCAGCCCGTCTGCATGAAGCTGTTCTGTGTCAACTTCCTCTTGCAGCCGGTGTCCACAGACACTTTTTCAAAAGCCTGTGGACATAGAAGCAGCCCGAACGAGAGGATGTGTGCTGTTTCTATAACAAGCGTTTCACGCTCTTTTGCTGCGTACATACGTACCAGCAATGGGATTTACTCGACCTGCCGCCATTCCTCCGGAATGTCCTCCGGTACGTACGTACACGGCGAATCTCCGTAAAACCCATTTATATGAGGTCGTGCAATGGCTTCCACTCCCATGAATCCCCAAACCCGCCGTCCGGCAGAGTTGGTGATGTTGTTGCAATGCTCCAGATTGAATTTTCTGGCATTGGCAATCATGGCGTCGCTGAAGCTGCGGGCTTTCAGCGGTGCAAGGGAGTTTTCCTCGCACCACATCCGGTAGATTTCATAGAAATCCTTGGAGCTGATGGACGCATCCGCTTTGCGCCGGATATATCCCTCTGATTCCATGAAATCAAAGATATTGTTGTTGTCACGCTTGACCGCTTCCCGATTTTCACGGATGCGGTCACTCTCCGTAAACTTAAAGTTGTTGGCAACAAGCCGCTGCAAGCCTTCAAATGCCCACAGGAAGATACCCTCGGCTTCAGCTTTCATCTTCTCTGCAAGATCAGGATCGTCAGCTCTGTCCACCTGCTTTTCCTTGGTGGTCAGCACAAGCTGTCTGCGATAAAATCCGTCGCTGCGGTCATACAAGGCTTGCAGATCACCGTTGCTGAATGCCAGCAATCGGGCGAACATCCAGCCCTGATAACTCTGCTTGCCTTTACGTTCCAAATCCATCTTGCCTTGTGCTGTCACGATGGATTTTACATAGTTGGTCTGGCGCAGAGCTTCCATCCGCATATCATCATCCACGCACAGGAGAATGTGTTCCAAATCGGCACGGGCGAAGCGGTTTTCAGAAATCTTGCCGATGCTGCCGTCTTTCATATTCGTGCCGAAGATGGTAGACAGTACCGCACCGATTTGAGATTTACCCTCGCCGCCGTTGCCTTTAATCACCATCATGCGCTGCCCCTTGTTGGAGGGAATCAGGCAGTAGCCGATAAACTCCTGCAAAGTGGGAATGTCCTCTGTATGAAGCAGGTCATCCAGAAAGTTCAGCCAGACCACAGGAGCAGGAGCATCGGGATTGTAGGCAATAGGCAGACGGCTCCGCACGATAGCAGGTCTGCCCTCAGTGAATGTTCCGTTCTGCAGCAGCGTACCGTTGGCAACATGAATCCGATCCTGCTCCGGAGGAAAGTCAGGCACTTGTGCTTCCAGTTTCAGCACTTCCAGAATGTTGGTGATCTTCCGGGGGATGTTGTTCACGGCACAGAATTTCAGCTTGTCGTAAATCTCCCCACGCAGAGGAAGATCGTCCGTCACTCGACCATCGGGCGTGAAAAAAGCTCCGTTTGCGAAGATGATTCTGCGCTCATGCAGAAATTCTTCACAAAACAGAGCTTCGTTGATGTTCTGCCCGTCAAACCAGACAGGCAAATTCATATCAGGCGTTTTCCGGTTCTTCGCCATGGTGCGCCACCTCCTTTTTCTTTCGTGCGGTATACTCTTGCAGAAAAGCAATTTTGTCGTCCTGCATCAGCTTGTCCACCAATGCCACCCGTTCTTCCAGATCACCCACCGTCAGCACATCTGCCATATATTCGATATAGCAGTGCATCTGGCAGGCTTCCACAAAACGGTCATCCAGAGCATCTTCCGGTGTCTTGGGAGCATAGCGCACTTTCCAATCTTCCAACAGATGCAAATAATCCGTCAGCACCCGGAAGCACAGCATTTCATCCTCCCGGAACTGACGGATATAGGGACGCTTCGGCTTGACCATAGCTGCGGCAGTGGGCGGTTTCGGGTCAAGCCCGAAGTCCAAAGCCAGCTTTTGCGCTGCTTCATAACTGCTCAGATTGAACAGCCTTGCCACAAGGTCGATCACATCCCCTTTGGCTCCGCAGCCGAAGCAGAAAAAATAGTCCTCATTCAGCTTCAAGCTCGGATGCCTGTCGTTGTGGAACGGGCAGCAAGCCATGCCGTTTCGGTTGACTTTCAGCCCGTAGTGTTCGGCGGCTTGCTTTACGCTGATTGCCGCCTTGATGGTTTCATAGAATGTCATAGAAAACCTCCGTTCATAGTATTCAGAAAGCACGAAACACCCACCGTGATTGGCAGGTGTTTGGCTCTTTCTACTATGGTTATGCCGGATTTTTCAAAAAACAGGCTAATGACAGGACAATCCTGTTTCAAAAAACAGGACAACTTATCTGAGGACGTAGATTTCTTCACATTTACATGATATAATTAGAAAAATGAAAAAACAGGACAGGAGGGTAAGCATGAACCAAGAATTGATGACATTGGACTTCTGGCAGGATACGGTCATATATGAGGGCAAAACATTCCCTGTCGGCACTCTTGCCTGTGATGCGCTGAATGTCCCTGCGGATACCATTTCAAGGATGAACGAGCAATGCGAGAAAATCAATCTGCTGCTTGGAATATTAAACGCCGGACAGGATACTTCTGCACTCTTTCCTATGGCAAAGGAAGCTGCATTGACAATGTTAGAGATTCTCAGCAAAACGCCGCCGTTCTCCTATATGGATATACCAAAGCACAGGGAACGGATAGAAAGGGTTTTTACTGCGGACAATGCGCTGAAATATGTGGAGTTCGCTATAAAAGCCGCAACCAATTCCTTGCCTTTCGAAGAAGTTCCGAACTATGCTGATGCAATCATACTCCAACGTTATACTGCTGTGTTTGGGCATCTGGCATACTCCCTTGGGGAATACCAAACGGCGATGCTTGATTTTGCAGAACAATCGGACAGAAACGAAGCTGACCGCACCGCAGAGGGCTTTGCCAGAATGTTCGGCAATTATTTCCCGCCGGAGTTTTCCATCACAGAGGGCAATGCCTGGATGTCTACCCTGAACAATTCCGTTCAGTATGTATCCGCCATTCGTCCCAGCGAGGATGTAGCAAAGCTGGTCAAGCGGATGCACTATGTATCCTTTGTAGGGATGTTCCGGTCTGATCTTTTTGAGGGCTTATGTGTTGGTCATGCACCGAAGAAATGCAAAATCTGCGGCAAGTGGTTTCTGACCACCAACGCAAGGCACACCAAATACTGCGGCGGCTATGCGCCGGGGGACAAGCTACACCGCACCTGCCGACAGATCGGCAATCTGAAAGGCAGAGAACAACGGGAGCTTGCGGACGATCATCCGGTGAAACAGATTTATGAGAAACGGCTGAACACCATAAACCGCTATGTGAAGCGTGGTACTCTGGACGCTGATCTTGCGGAGGCTATGAAGAAGCTGGCAAAGGATAAAATGCTTCGAGCGCTGAGCAATGTCGCCTATGCCAAAGGTGATTACGAAAAAGAGATGGGACAGGCGGCTTTGAAAAAAGAAGCATTGAAAGTAACTTATAGGTATAAACAATGAAAATTATTGAGGTTACAGAAAACAAAAAGGAATATCTGGATTTGCTGTTATTGGCTGATGAGCAGGAAAACATGGTAGATTGCTATCTTGATAATGGCAGGATGTATATCCTCGATGATAATGGAGTTAAAAGCGAATGTGTCATAACCGGCGAAAGAAATGGTGTGCTTGAAATTAAGAACATTGCAACAGTTCCAGAATATCAAGGCAAAGGCTATGCAAAAGCTTTGATTGACTTTATCATCGAGAAATACAGCGGACAATATGCTGTTCTGCAAGTTGGAACAGGCGATAGTCCACTGACAATACCATTCTATGAAAAATGTGGTTTTGTCCGTTCTCACATAATACCAAATTTCTTTACAGACAATTATGACCACCCAATATATGAAGGTGGTGTACAGTTGGTGGATATGGTGTATTTGCAAAGAAAGTTCTAAATACTGATATGGTAAACCGGAAGGAGGTGCGCTATGCTGAATGATTTTACATGGAATATGACTGGATACATACCGAAACATCATGTCAATCCGCACGGTGACGGCATCATTCCCTATGTGGCAGAGCGCATCTTCCAACTGGAACCGGAGCCGCCAGCGGTGGGCAGTCTGAACGAATATATCCTGTCTGCCTTGCAGGAAAAGAATTTGATATATTTCTCATTCTTCCTACACCACTACGAGCCGCAGCTTAACAAGCGCATCAAAGACTTTCTCGGTGTGGATGGCGGCGATCTGTATGACACAGACCGATTTATAGATATAAAGCTCTCCTGCCGGGAGCAAATGCTCCAAAAGCTGATGGACTATGACCTTGCCAAGGGTGCAGAGTATGCTACATACATTTTCCCGTTCATCCGGGATGCTATGCTCCGTTTTCGCATGGGCGAAGAAAAATGGTCGGTGTCCTCTCTGACCAATTACAAAATGGTGCGGTCAATGGCTTGGCTGTACCACAATACCAAGGATGCGGTCAACGAGTTTTCCAAGAAATACAACTGCGATCTTACCCTTGCGGAAGAATATCTGAAAGTAGTCCGTGGCATCCGCAATCAGCAGCCTTTCTATGTCACAGACGAGGACGGCGAAGAAACAGGCGAGGATGTAGCCCTTGACGATAGCTGGAACTATACCGATATCCTCTGGAACGGCATACAGGCAGAAAAGGTGCAGCGGGCATTTGAGAAACTGAATTACCGGGAACAGACCTTGCTCGAAAAACGGTTAGCAATTTGCATGACTTGTGGGCGTGTCAGCTCATGGAAAGACCGCCCCACCTTTGAAGAACTGGCGGTTATGTTTGAGGGCAGTACAGCCAGCGGTGCAGAACGAGCCTACCGAAAAGCAGTGGACAAGTTGACGGAATTGTTGGTTGCCGAGGGCGCAATCCATGCAGTCCGGCTAAAACAGAAATCCAAGATCAAGCGAAAAAAGAAAATCGCCGCCGCAATCTACGAATATCAGGCAGACTGCGACGGCGAATGGGGCGAAATATCATTAGATTTTGAGAACGGCAAGGCAGAGGTCATTTTGCTTGCCGATTGGGATACAGTGAAAACAAACAAATTTGCAAGCAGAGCAATCGCCTATCTTCTGAACTGTGAGAACGAAAAATTACCCAAGGAAATAATGGTGGCCTTTGAATAACGAGGGAGTGAGATACATGGAACAATTATTGATTATTGAAGATGATATAGGGTTGAATCAGGGTTTAAGTAAAGCACTGAAAGCAGATGACCGTCAGATCATTTCCTGCCAAGACCTAAAAACGGCGAAGGAACAGCTTCTTTGCGGCGGTGTATCCCTGATCCTGCTGGATATCAATCTGCCGGATGGCAGTGGGCTTGAGCTGCTCCGGGAGGTCAAGGAAAACATGCCCGGAGTTCCTGTTATTCTGCTGACTGCCAATGACACCGATCTGGACATCGTAGACGGACTGGAGAGAGGCGCTGATGATTATATTACCAAGCCCTTTTCTCTTTCGGTTTTGCGGGCAAGGGTGAATACCCAACTGCGAAAGCAAGCGTCAAACCATAAAAATGCGCCGTTCCATATGGATCTATTTCACTTTGACTTTGAGGCTATGACCTTTTATGTGGGAGATTCAAAAGTGGAATTGAGTAAAACAGAACAAAAATTACTGCGTCTGCTTGTTGAAAACCGTGGTCGAACCATGACCCGTGGAGACCTTGTCGACCGGATCTGGACAGATGGCGCAGAATATGTGGATGAAAATGCTTTGTCTGTTACGATCAAGCGTCTGAGGGATAAGCTTGGTGCACAGAAATACATTAAAACCGTCTATGGAATCGGTTATAGCTGGGTGACAAAAGATGAATAAAACCGGCATTGTGATCATACTGCTGTGTTTTCTGGCGGCGGCAGCTGTTGTGTTATGGGAGCGGAGAAAGGCCAGAAAAACGATGGAAGAAATCGAAAGGATGCTGGACGCTGCCATGACCGGCTCCTTTTCTGAAACCAATTTTGATGAAAGCCGGCTATCTGCATTGGAAACGAAGTTTGCGCACTATCTTTCCGCCGCAGAAGCATCTTCTCAAAACATAGCGCAGGAAAAAGACAAAATCAAAACCTTGATTGCGGACATCTCCCACCAGACAAAAACGCCGATTGCAAACCTGCTGTTATACAGCGAGCTTTTGATGGAGGAAACTCTGCCTGCATCGGCGAAGGCAAATGTGGAGGCGCTGTACAAACAATCGGAAAAGCTGCGATTTCTGATCGATTCTCTCGTAAAGCTTTCCAGACTGGAAAACGGGATCATTTCACTCTCCCCTCAGCAAGCAGCGCTGCAGCCGCTGCTTGAAAGTGTGGTAGAACAATATACTGCCAAGGCTTCTGAAAAAGGATTGTCTTTGCAAATGCAGGATACAGATGCTTTTGCTGTATTCGACTTCAAATGGACAGCGGAAGCGCTGGCTAATATCGTAGACAACGCCATCAAATATACAGAGCATGGCACCATTACTATTTCTGCCGTAAGCTATGAAATGTTTGCAAGGATCGATATATCGGATACCGGTTCAGGCATCCCGGAAAGTGAGCAAGCGAAGATATTTGCTCGCTTTTACCGCTCAAATAGTGTGCAGAAACAAGAAGGGGTCGGCATCGGCTTATACCTTGCCCGACAGATCATATCCGGCGAGGGCGGTTATATCAAGGTTGCTTCCGTTCCGGGAAAAGGAAGTACGTTTTCCATATTTCTGCCGAAATAACAACAATTCTATCAAAACTGTTAGATTTCATTTTCCGCCGGAAAGAATGTGGAAAGATTCCTATGCGATAATCTGTATGTATCAAAGGATCATTTCCTTTCATACATACAGATTTTTTCATGGAGGTACTCATTTATGGAAGTTTTACAGGCAAAAAACCTGAAAAAGATTTATGGCTCCGGCAATAACGCAGTTCATGCGTTGGATGGAGTTGATTTAAGTGTAAAGAAGGGCGAATTTGTTGCAATTGTCGGCACATCCGGCTCCGGCAAATCCACGCTGCTGCACATGCTGGGCGGGCTGGATCGCCCTACAAGCGGCACGGTCATGGTGGACGGACAGGATATTTTCTCCCTGAAGGAGGAAGCGCTGACCATCTTCCGCCGCAGGAAAATCGGCTTTGTGTTCCAAGCATATAATCTTGTTCCGGTGCTGAATGTGTATGAAAATATTGTTCTACCCATTGAGCTGGACGGTGGCAAGGTCAATAAGGATTTTGTTGAGCAGATCGTACAGACCCTCGGACTGGAGAAAAAGCTGGATGCTCTGCCTAATCAGCTTTCCGGTGGTCAGCAGCAGCGTGTGGCAATCGCTCGTGCATTGGCGGCAGCTCCGGCTATCATCCTTGCTGACGAACCGACAGGCAATCTGGATTCCAAAACCAGCCAGGATGTATTGAGCCTTTTGAAAGTCACCAGTCAAAAGTTCGCCCAGACAATCGTAATGATCACTCACAACGAAGAAATTGCGCAGATGGCAGACCGCATTATCCGTATCGAAGATGGTCGGATCGTCTCCCAGAACTAACGGGAGGTGGCTACGATGAATGTCAAAAACAGAAAATGTATTCGAAAGCTCAGCTTAAAATCTCTTTATGCGAACCGTCGCCGCAATCTGATCGCTATTTTTGCCATTGCGCTGACAACGCTGCTATTTACGTCCATGTTCACCATTGTCTTGTCGTTGAACGCCAGTTATGAAACCTACCAGTTTCGGCAGGTAGGCGGCTATGCACACGGCACCTTTAAGGATGTTTCCCCCGAGCAGGCGGAACGTATCGCTGCCCACCCAAAGGTGAAGGCTGCGGGGGTACGGAAGGTAATCGGTATCACTGCGGAGGGTGTCTTTTCCAAAACCCCTGCAGAGATCAGCTACATGGATGCCAACTGCACTAAATGGAGCTATGCAACCCCTACTACCGGACGGATGCCCGAAAGCGGCAAAGAGGTAGCCATGGATACGGCAGCGTTGCAGCTGCTTGGCGTAACGCCGGAGCTGGGCGCCGAGGTCACGGTTTCCTATTCCATTACGGACAAGGATCAAACCGCCTTTACTGTAACAGATACCTTTACGCTGGTGGGCTATTGGGACTATGATGAACTAATGCCTGTTCATTACATCAACATCAGCCGTGATTACGCAGATGACATCGAAGCGCAGGCAGTGAAAACAGGTTTACAGCCTTTCCGCACCGATTTGAATGTCATGATGGCTTCCAGTACAAACATTCAAGGGCAGATGGAGCAGGTGGATACCGATCTCGGCTACACATGGGACAGCTATACCGATCCCAACAGCGTCCGGATCGGCGTCAACTGGGGATATACCTCATCCCAGCTGGAGTCGCATCTCGATCCGGAACTTGTGATCGCCATAGCAGCTTTTTTGCTGCTGGTGATTTTCACCGGGTATCTTATCATCTATAACATTTTCCAGATCTCTGTTGCGGGGGATATCCGGTTTTACGGGCTTCTGAAAACCATTGGCACAACGCCCCGGCAGCTCAAACGCATCATTCGCCAGCAGGCACTTCTGCTTTGTCTGATCGGCATTCCGGCGGGGCTGCTGTTGGGCTATGGCATTGGCGCTGTTCTGGTGCCTGTTGTCTTGCGCTCCACCCAGTTGGATGCAGGCATCACCACCATCAGCACTTCGCCTGTGATCTTTGTTGGCTCCGTGCTGTTTGCCCTGCTGACGGTGCTTTTGTCCTGCTCCAAGCCCGGGAAAATGGCAGCCAGGGTTTCTCCGGTGGAGGCTACCAAATATACAGATGCGATGCAGACCAAGAAAAAACAGCGCAGCACCCGGGGAGCGAAGCTCCATCAGATGGCCTTTGCCAATCTGGGACGAAACAAAAAAAAGACGGTGCTGGTGGTGGTGTCTCTGGCACTGTCGGTGACGCTGTTCAATGCACTGTGTGCCTTTGTGGGCGGCTTCAGCATGGAGAAGTATGTATCCTTCATGACCTGCGCCGATTTTATCGTCAGCACGCCCGACTATTTCCGTTACAACCCGGCAGATGAATTCATCACGCCGGAACAGATCGAAGAGATCGCAGCAAACACAAAGTCCAGTCTTTCCGGCACGGGATATGCTGTGCGAAAACCCGTATATCTTTGGATGACGGAGGATGCTCTGCGGCAGGACTATGCAAGGTACGAAAGTGCTGAGCAGTTGGACAGCCATATGAGCCGCATGGAGCACCGGGGCGATATGGTGATGGGAGATACCAGAATCGAGGCTCTGGATAACAGCCTGTTTGACAAGCTGCAAGTGTTCGACGGAGATATTTCTCCTATGCTGGAGTCAAACAATAACGCTATTGCCATTGCGGTTTCCTTAGATGACTACGGTAATCTGCCCAATCCTGAATACTACCCCAAGGTGGGAGACACGATCACCGCCACCTATGCGGACGATGTGAAATATATCGACAGCCGCACCGGGGAACTCCGCACCGAAGATACACCGGAGGAGTACTTTCAGGAAAAACTGTATGGAGCCAGAGATGTAGAGTACACGGTCTGCGCCTTGGTAGAGCTTCCGTATTCCATGAGTTATCGTTATGGTGGTATTGGATATGAGACAGTTTTGTCTGTGGATACCGCACAGAGGGACAGCGGCGGTGCGGCCATTCCGATGCTCTACCTGTTCGACACAGCAGACGACGCAGACGAGGCCGAAGCAGAGCAATATCTATCGAAGCTCACTGCCGGTGAGTTTTCACCCTTGATGTATGAAAGCAAGGCCACGGCTCGCTCTGAGTTTGCTCAGTTCCGGCAGATGTTCCTTCTGGTAGGTGGTATCCTCTGTGCTATCATCGGGCTGGTGGGACTCTTAAATTTCTTCAACGCCATGATGACCAGTATTCTTTCCCGCCGCCGTGAATTTGCTGTGCTTCAGGCTGTAGGAATGACGAACCGGCAGCTCAAAACCATGCTGATCTACGAGGGATTGTTTTACGCAATGTCCTCCGTATCGGCGGCCTTTATTCTGTCGCTGGCGGTGGGACCTCTTGCAGGAAAAATGCTGGGCAGTATGTTCTGGTTCTTTGAGTATCGATTCACCATTCTGCCTGTCCTGCTGACAATTCCGGTATTTCTTCTGCTGGGGTGGCTGATTCCTTGCATGATGTATGACAATGCAGCGAAATGCAGTGTTGTAGAGCAATTAAGGGATGCTCAATAACTGTTAAGCAAAAAACGGCCCTCTGCCAAGGAAAAGGCAGAGGGCTGAGTTTTAATCTAAGGGTTTACATTCAGTTACAGTTTTTAGATAAATTTCGGGATCACCGTTCAAGATCAAGTCTGCATATCCAACCGGATCATTGTAGATTAGATAATCCAGTTCTGACCGTTGATACATATTGTCAGCAACCTCATTCTCCACGGCGATGGTATCAATGGCAATCATGCTGCCATCTAAAAATTTCAGTTCCACACAAGCGGTATCCATGTTAAACTCACAAGAAATCAATCTATCCATAAGAAACCTCCATTTTGCGGGATGTTAGATCATCCCAAAATATTTGAATGCTTCTCGGATTGCTTTCTCTTTTTCCTGCGGACACTGGGGCTGTCTGGAATCCTCGGACTTCGGCAGATTATAGTTCTTACCAACCCCAATCCCACATTTTCGTTTAATCTGTGAGATATAGAGGTTGGACACCTTTAACCCGGTATGCTCCAACACATACTCCTTGATCTGCGGATAGGTTGCCCCATCCTGAAATTCGGACATATCCATATCTTCCAAAGAGAACTCAACCCGAATCTTTTTCGAGTCGACCTCACCCTTGGAAAGCAAGACAACCGTCTCCACATGCTTATCATTGTCCAAACTTAATTCCATATTTTCCCCAATGATTGGTAGCTTGAATTTGATTGATTTGAGCCACTGTCCATTGGGCTGGCGCTCCGGAAAGATTTGTATTTCTGAAATCAGCGCTTCTATAAATCTTCTCCGTTCTACGTCATTCATCACCCCGTATAGTTTTTCAAAATAAATTAGAACCTTGTAGATGTTGTCTGCGGTTAGCTTTTCAGCCTCAATAGCCTGCTTTTTCGCCCTTGCCTCAACCAAAAGGTTTTCTTCCTCTTCTATCTTATCATACATTCGATAAAGCCTGTCATCAAGATCTGCTTTTCGTTTAATATAGTGACGATCATCAGGATCAAGCGAATCTATTTCTTCCATCAATTTGGATTTAGTGGAATAATACTGACGAAGTTGCTTTTCGTGATTCGTCACCTCCTGATCTATTGTGGAAGTGTCTACCTTCATATTGATTTTTTCCTGCATCATTGTGGCAAATTTAGGCTTGCTGACTAATGCTACTATGATTTCTGCGACTGCATCATCCAATAGTTCCTCATTGATTTGCTTTCTGTAATCGCACTTATGTCCACGGGTCATGGTGCGGTGTTTGCAACCATAGTAATAAAAATCCTTATACTTTGTTCCATCCTTTTTGTGTTTGATACATTTGTTTCCATACATTCCTGCACCACACACAGGGCATTTTACAATACCCGAAAGCAGATGAGTTCTCGTATCTTTTCCCTTATTTACATGCTCATATTTTTTTGCCTGAGCAAGTAATTTGACCTGCGCCGCTTGCCAGATTTCTTCGGAAACAATGGCTTCATGCAATCCGTCAACCAGTAAATAGTTATCTTGTTCTACAAGATGATAGTCATTTCTGGTTCCATGTACTTTTTCTGTTCTTCTGCGTCCATAGGCGATTTTGCCACAATATACTGGATTTCTTAGTATTAGGCGAACCAAATGGGCATCAAACAGAGGATTTTTTCCATTTTGCCGTTGTATTTTTCGTATTCCGTGATTTTCCAGATATTTAGCAATGCCATTTGAACCAATATTGGTATTCACATATTGATCGAATATCACACGAATTGCTACTGCCTCTTCCTCGTTTATTTCCAGTTTTCCATCCACAAGCTGATAGCCATACGGTGCAAATCCGCCGTTCCATTTTCCTTCTCTGGCCTTTTGGATACGTCCTTCCATCGTTTGGACACGAATATTTTCCCTCTCAATTTCAGCGACTGCTGAGAGAACGGAAATCATCAGTTTACCAGCATCCTTAGAAGAGTCTATCCCATCCTCAACGCAGATCAGATTCACGCCAAAGTCCTGCATAATCTGCAAAGTCGAAAGAACATCTGCCGCATTTCTCCCGAAACGGGATAGTTTAAAGACAAGGACATAAGAAACTCCGTCTTTTCCTTCTTTAATATCATCCATCATTTGGGAAAACTGTACTCGGCCTTCAATGGATTTTCCGGACTTACCGGCATCCTCATATTCTCTTACAATTTCATAATCATTGTACTCTGCAAAAGCTTTCATTCTTGACTTCTGTGCGTCCAAGGAGTAGCCGTCAATCTGCATTGTTGTTGACACTCTGGTGTAGGTATAAACCTTTACTTTTTTCTTATTCATAAGCAACCTCACTCATAGTGCCACTGATGTGCACTACATAATATCATACATCGTTTCAGTTCCAAAATTGTTTGGACTATATTATCACGATATAATTATATCATGCAGCCATTTTGATTTCAACAGATTCACACTTTAAATCGATAAACTCACTAATATTTTTCTTTTCTTTAGGGTCTGGCAAACTGTCAATATCTAAAACATCCGCATACTTCTCGATTAAATCAGCAAGCAAATCCGCAAGGCCATTCCATTCATCTCCCATAAGCCATTTCTCCCAAAATCAAAAAGAAATAAGTATGAAATCCAATCAAACATTTATCACCTCTTTATATCAAAGAAGTGCTGCGCCGATTATCCCGACGC
>OHDP01000865.1_pt1 | contig 16408 bp, 13 predicted proteins | sample 1567011 | NCBI WGS metagenome assembly OHDP01 (sample SAMEA3879532, study PRJEB24766) | human gut metagenome | biome: human-associated habitat; feature: feces | place: USA | collected 1985/1987
GATAAGAAATAACAACACCTTTTAATGTTGGATAATGAGGAGAAATAAAGGTTACCCAAGCAACACGCAAAACACAAATACCAATACAGACAAGAAGCATTGGTTTAAAAGATTCCCCACAACCTCTCATTGTTCCAGAAAAAATTTCTACACAACAGTAAGAAAAATAGAAAGGCATTAAAAAGAGTATTAAACTTTGACATTGATTAATGATGGCTGGATCAGATGAAAAGAGTTTTGTAATATAACTTCCCCCAAAACATAAGATCACACTTAAAGAAACTGCCATTGTTAAGGCAATCGCTAAAGCTGTTTTCGCTCCTTTTTGAATACGATCATAAAGATGAGCACCATAGTTTTGTCCTACAAAAGTTGTAATTGCGGCACCAATGGCTGCCATAGCCATCCAAAATAAAGCATCAATCTTTACATAGACTGACCATGAAGCAATGGTTTGAGTTCCAAAGGCATTAATATGTGTTTGTAAGACGATATTGGCGATACTATACATTGTTGATTGAATTCCAGCAGGAGCTCCAATTTGGACAATTTTCTTTAATACAGGTAAATGAAATTTAATTTTTGATAATGTAAGTTGATAAACATCTTTAGAAAACATTAGTTGAATTGTGACTAAAATAGCACATACTGTTTGAGCAATAAAAGTCGCAATCGCTGCCCCAGCAATACCTTTATGTAAAATAACAACTAAAACAAAATCAAAAACAACATTAACAATACTACAAATAATTAAATAATAAAGTGGTCTTTTACTATCTCCTACAGCTCTTAAAATTCCTGAACCAATATTATAAATAGCTCCAGGAATCATCCCTAAAAAGTAAAGTCTCATATAAAGACTGGCATCATTTAAAATATCATGAGGAACACCTATTGCATCTAAACATTGATAAGAAAAGAATAAACCAAAAAGCATCATGATAATTCCACTAACAATAGCAAGCATATATGAAGTATGGACTGCTTGATGTATCTTATCTTTATTATGAGCTCCATAATATTGAGCAATAACAACAGAAGCTCCAGTTGATAAACCAACATAGAAGTTAACAACTAAGTTTGTCAAATTCCCTGTTGAACCAACAGCAGCAAGAGCATTTGTCCCACAAGCTTGACCAACAATAATGGTATCAACGGTATTATATAGTTGTTGAAAAAAGCTCCCAATTAATATTGGAAAAAAGAAAAAAAGTAATTGTTTCCAAATAACTCCCTTAGTAAAATCTTGTGTTTTATTCATAGATTCCCCTCCTATAATAAAAAACACCCAAAGGTGCATCACTTGGAATAATGGTATCACATAATTTTTGACAAAACAACCAAAGAAGAAACATCAAAAAGTAAAATAAAGTTCATATTTCTTCTTTATGATAATACACGAAAGGAGGAACAAGAACTTACTTAAACAAAACTTAACTATAAACTTCCCTTTTTAAAAAAGATAATAATAGATAAAAAAACAGATTCTCCCCCTCCCTTTTGAATCTGTTTTTTTGTGCAGAATATATAAACAACATTCATTGATTATGGTACAATAAATAAAAGAACATTTTGAATATAAAAGTAAATTAAAATGAAATAATTTTTGTATGAATAAAGTTTTAAAAAGATACAAAAATCGCAAATTCTAATGACTATAATAGGAGATGTTAATAAGAAAAAATGATGAAGTTAGAGTTTTAAACATGATATTATTTTAAAGATGGGAGAAGAAAGTATGAGTAAAAAAACAGTTCAAAAAAGTAAGAAAAGAACAACAAGAGCCAATAAAAAAAGAACAACGGGTGTAAAGGCCAATACGGTTGTTAAATCGGCACCAGTTACCAGTGAAAAGGTAACTGAAGTCAAACCAGTAGAAGTACCAAAAAAAGTTGATACTGTTGAACCAACACCAAAGACAACTGTTCAACCAAAAGAAACAAGTGAAAAAGTTGTTGCTGCTGAATCAGCACCAGCTGTAAAAACAGCGCCTGCTAAGAAAGCGACTACTAAAAAGGCTACAGCTGCTAAATCAACAACAGCTACAAGTAAAAAGACAGCTACTGCAAAATCAGAAACCACAACTGAAAAAGTTGCTACCAAAACAACATCAACAAAAAAAACAGCTTCTACTAAGAAAGCAACTACTAAAAAGACAACAACTGCTAAATCAACAACAGCTACAAGTAAAAAAACAACTACTGCTAAACCAAAATCTATAAAAAGTGAAACACCTGTTGAGGCTAAACCAACAGAAGTTATTCAAGAAGTTCCTGTTGAAAAATCACAACCAATTGATTTAGGACCTCGTAGAAGTGTTGCTTTTATTGGTTCAGAATGTTATCCATTTGTAAAAACGGGTGGATTAGGGGATGTTATGTCAGCTCTTCCAAAGAGTTTAGCTAAATTAAATATGGATGTTAAAGTTATTATTCCTAGATATAAATGTATTCCTCAAAAGTTCCAAGAAAAGATGGAATATAAAGGATCATTTTATATGGATCTATGTGCAGATGGAAAACAATATTATGTAGGTATTATGGAATATCAAGAAGATGGTGTTGTTTATGATTTTATCGATAATGATGAATTCTTCTCATGGGGAAATCCATATACGAATCTTATTGATGATATTCCTAAGTTCTGTTATTTTAGTAAAGCAGCTCTTGCGGCACTTAATTATTTAAATTGGACACCAGATATTGTACATTGTCATGATTGGCAAGCAGCTTTAGTTCCTCTTTATTTAAGAACAAGCTTTAAAGATACAAATGTAGGACGTGCAGGTGCTGTTCTTACAATTCATAACTTAAGATTCCAAGGTATCTATGATCGAAAAACAATTCAATATTGGTCAGATCTTCCTGATTATGTCTTCAATAAAGATTGTATGACACAAAATTGGTTAGATGCGAATATGTTAAAAGGTGGTATCACTTATTGTAATAAATTAACAACAGTAAGTAATACGTATGCTGGAGAAATTCAAACAGAAGAGTATGGTGAAGGGCTTGAAGAACATTTAAGATATCATAGTAGTAAAATTTTAGGAATTGTTAATGGTATTGACACAGATATTTGGAATCCAGCAACAGATAAACTTTTAGCTGCTCAATATGATAGCCAATCTGTTATCAAGAATAAAAAAGTAAATAAAAAAGCACTTCAAGAATCCTTAGGATTAGAAGTTGATGATCATAAAATTGTTATTGGACTTATTTCGCGTCTTACAAATCAAAAAGGCCTTGATCTTGTTAATGATGTTATTCCAAGTATTATGGATGAACATACACAAGTTGTTGTTTTAGGTACAGGGGATGCGATGTATGAAGATGCTTTCCGTTATTATGAAAATAAATATAAAGGAAACTTCTGTGCATATATTGCCTACAATGAAAATGTCGCTCACAATATTTATGCAGGATGCGATGCTTTACTGGTACCATCAAGATTTGAACCTTGTGGACTTACACAACTTATTAGTATGAGATATGGTTCTATCCCAATTGTAAGAGAAACAGGTGGACTTAAAGATACTGTTCAACCTTATAATCTATTTGATAATACAGGTAATGGCTTTACCTTTGATCGTTATGAAAGTGGACTTCTTTATGATGCAATTAATCGTGCTAAAACACTTTATTTTGAAAATAGAAAATCTTGGGATGAAATGGTTGTTCGCGATATGAATAAAGATGTCTCTTGGCAACAAAGCGCAAAACAATACAAAGATATGTATGTAGAATTAACACCAAAATATTAAAGCAATTAAAAAATGCAATGTTATTTAACGTTGCATTTTTTTATCCCATAATTTTTGACAAAACAAACAAGAAAGAAACATGAAAAAGTTAAATAAAATTCATAAAACTTATCTATGATAATACACGAAAGGAGGAACAAGAACTTACTTAAACTCAAAACTTAATTATCAATTTCCCTTTTTAAAAAATAATAATAGATAATAGTAATAAGCAGATCTTTTCCCTTCTAATTGTTACAATGCAAAAACTGATGTTACAATACTAAAATACCAATAAAATCAAATGATACACAACAAAAGAGGCAAGCCAGGCGATAAGGCATTGTCCAAAGACAACAATCAATGCCCATTTACCATTAAGTTCTCTTTTGATTGCAGCAATCGCTGCAATACAAGGTGTATAAAGTAAACAGAAAATAAGTAAAGATAAAGCAGCTGGTGTTGTAAGTGACATCAACAATGATTGGGTTGAACCATAAAGAATAGATAATGTCGAAACAACACTTTCCTTTGCCATAAATCCTGAAATAAGGGCTGTTGAAATGCGCCAGTCACCAAATCCTAATGGATTAAAGATTGGAGCAATATATCCTGCAAGAATAGCAAGAATACTATCTTTAGATTCAGTTACAATATTAAATCTTAAATCAAATGTTTGTAAGAACCAAATAACGATGGTTGCGACAAAGATGACAGTAAAAGCGCGTTGTAAGAAATCTTTAGCTTTTTCCCATAATAATTGACAGACGTTTTTAGCACCTGGCATACGGTAGTTTGGAAGTTCCATGACAAAAGGAACAGGTTCACCTTTAAAAAGGGATCCTTTTAAAATCAAAGCAAAGATAATACCTGTTAAAATACCAAAAACATATAAGAAAATCATTACCAAAGCACCTTTGCCTGGAAAAAAGACAGAGGTAAAGAAAGCATAAATTGGTAGTTTTGCTGAACATGACATAAATGGTGTAAGAATAATTGTCATTTGTCGATCTCTTCTTGATGAAAGAGTTCGACTAGCCATAACACCAGGAACAGTACAACCAAAGCCAATCAACATTGGAACAATACTTCTTCCTGAAAGACCAATTTTTCTAAGGAGTTTATCCATAATAAAAGCAACACGAGCCATATAACCACTATCTTCTAAAATAGATAAGAAGAAAAATAAAGTAACAATAATTGGTAAGAAACTTAAAACAGTTCCTACCCCATTAAAAATCCCATCAATAATCAAAGAATGTAAAGCTACATTGATTTGTGCTTGGGTTAGAAGAGTATCAACATAATTTGTTACAATAGATACACCATTTTCTAAGATGCCTTGTAAAAAAGAACCAATAACATTAAAGGTCAAAAAGAAAACGATACCCATAATTCCAATAAATGCGGGAATACCTGTATATTTTCCAGTTAAAAATTGATCAATTTTTTGACTTCTTAATCTTTCTTTACTTTCATGAGGTTTCTTCACAGTTTGTCTACAAATATTAATGATTGAATGAAAAAGATCACTGGCAATAGCAGCTGAACAATCAAGACTACTTTCTTCTTCAAGCTGTTTACGAATGTGTTCTAAAATTTCCTTTTCATTTTGACTTAAATCAAGTTGTTCTAATAAAAGAGAATCATTTTCTGCAAGTTTACTTGCTGCAAAACGTAAAGGAATTCTTGCTTTTTTTGCATGATCTTCAATAAGATGTTCAATTGCATTAATACAACGATCAAGAGCTTGATTATCAAAATGTTGTAAAAATTGAGGTTTTTCTTGATAATAAGCAACATGTAAAACATGACTGACTAATTCATCAATACCTTCTCCTTTAGCGGCTGAAATAGGAACGACAGGAACTCCTAAATGTGCTTCTAATTCATTAATAAGAACGGTTCCCCCATTTCCTGACATTTCATCCATCATATTTAAAGCAACAACCATAGGCATATTGAGTTCTAATAGTTGCATTGTTAAATAAAGATTTCTTTCAATATTTGTTGCATCAACAATATTAATAATTGCTTTTGGTTTTTCTTTTAATAAGAAATTTCTAGTCACGATTTCTTCACTACTATAAGGTGACATTGAATAAATTCCTGGTAGATCCGTTATAAGGGTATTTTTATAGCCTTTAATTACACCATCTTTACGATCAACAGTGACTCCTGGAAAATTACCAACATGTTGATTAGAACCAGTTAGTTGATTAAATAAAGTTGTTTTACCACAGTTTTGATTACCAACTAAGGCAAAAGTAAGTAGATCACTTTCATGATAGATTTGGTGATTATTGATTTTATCGTAACTTGATTCACCATACCCTGGATGGTTTTTATTTTTAAAAATAATGTTTTCATTTTTTAACTCTTCTTTTTTAGTAATTTCTTTAACTTCTATTTTTTGAGCATCTTCTTTCCTTAAAGTAAGCTCAAAATCATGTATTTTAATTTCAATGGGATCCCCCATTGGTGCATATTTTACCATGGTTATTTCTACACCTTGGATAAGTCCCATATCTAAAAAGTGTTGTCTTAATGCTCCTGTTCCTCCTACAGAGACAATTACAGCACTTTTTCCTATAGCCAAATTATCTAATTTCATATTTTATCCCTTCTCTTTCTTTATAAGGGTAACTTTAAATAATAAGAAAAGCAATAAAATATATAATGTATACCCCTTTTTTTTACATAATTATTCCATTTTATAGATTTACTTTTTCTTTATATTGAAGATGGAGGTAGAAAGTATGATAAAAAACGCACTTTTAAGTTTAAAGAAAAACATAGGAAAAACGATTTTATTATTTGTAATAATTGTCGTTATTACCAATCTCGTCATTGCTGGTTTATCCATTCAATCAGCAACACAAAAATCAATGGATCAAATTCGTAGTAGTTTAGGAAACGATGTAACTCTTTCTGTTGATTTTAGAAACATGATGAAAAATAGAGAACCAGGTGCAGCCGTAAGTAATGAGACATCATTAACAACAACCATGGCAGATAGTTTAAAAAATTTAAAGTATGTAGAAAGTTATAATTATCAAATATCTACATCAGCTGATAGTGATGCTATTTCAGCAGTAGAAAATAAATCGGATAATAGTAATAATCAGCAAGATACAAATAAGCCAAATGATCAATCAGAACAAGCTTCAAATCAAGGTGATTTTACGATCAGAGCTAATACTACAATGGAATATTTAGATTCATTTACAAACAGTAATTATACCTTAACAGATGGTCGTTTGCTTACAAGTGATGATGCAAATACAAATAACTGTGTCATTGAAACCAATCTTGCAAGTGATAATGATTTAAGTGTTGGTGATACTTTTACTATTACAACCACAGTTAATGATGAAACAATTATTCAAGAACTTACAATTGTAGGTATTTATGAAATTCAATCAACAAATGAAATTGGTGCTGCCCATTTCAATAATCCAGTAAACACGATTTATACTGATTTATCAGTTGGGCAAACACTTACTGGAAGTAGTGAAAACATTACATCAGCAATTTATTATTTAGATGATCCAGAAAATGCAGAAGCTTTTGTAGAACTTGCGAAAAAGAAAAGTGATATTGATTTTGATACATTCTCATTAGATGCCAATGATCGTCTTTATCAACAAAATGCTTCTTCTCTTGAAAGTATGCAATCATTCGCAAAGATGTTTGTATGGATCGTAGTGATTGCTGGTAGTGTAATTCTTTGGTTAATTTTAGCTCTAACAATTAGAAATAGATATTATGAAATTGGTGTTCTTTTATCACTTGGACAAAGTAAAGTTAAAATTATTGCTCAACAACTTATTGAAATAGGGTTAATTGCAGTAGTTGCTTTTGTGCTTTCTTTAGGTACAGGACAATTAACATCTCATTATATGGGTAATATGTTAGAAAGTGGTTCTTCTTCAAATGTCATGCAAATGGATCAAAAAGGTGATCAGTCAAATGATAATCAACAAAAAAATAATACACAAACAAAAGAAAATTTCCTAGGAAATATGATGGAAGGACCATCAAATCAAGAATTAGATGTTTCAATTACAGGTGAAAATATCGTTCAACTTGCCGGTGTTACAGCAGCAATCTGTATTGTTTCTATTGCAGTACCTGCAGCCTATGTATTAAGACTTACACCTAGACAAATCTTATCTAGAAAGGAAGGTTAAGATGGAAAAGTTATTAAAATTAGAAAATGTAAGTTATAGTTATCAAGATGGTAAAGAAAAAAATAAAATTTTAGAACATGTTTCTTATTCATTTGAAAAAGGTAAAATATATGCTGTTGTTGGTGTGAGTGGAAGTGGGAAAACAACGACCCTTTCCCTTTCATCTGGTTTAGATAAACCAGATGAGGGAAAAGTCTTATTCAAAGGAAAAGATATTCAAGAAATAGGTTTAAATAAATATCGTCGAGAAGATATCTCTATTGTCTTTCAATCATATAACCTCATTTACTATATGAATGCTTTAGAAAATGTTATGTCTGCTTTAGAAATTGCAGGGATCAAAAGAAAAGATAAAAAAGAATATTGTTTATCTATTCTTGAACAACTTGGACTTTCCAAAGATGAATGTAAAAGAGATATTCGACAACTATCTGGAGGACAACAGCAAAGAGTTGCGATTGCACGTGCTATTGCAAGAGAAGTCGATTTGATCCTTTGTGATGAACCCACAGGTAACCTTGATGAAAAGAATTCAATAGAGATCATGAATACTTTCTTAGATTTAGCACATATTCATCATAAATGTGTTATTTTGGTAACCCATTCACCTACTCTAGCAAAGATGTGTGATGTATCTTTAAGAATTAAAGAAGGAAAAATAGAAGAGGCTGTAACAAAATAAAATAAACAGCTAAAAATAGAAAAAGAATATTTTGAAGAATAATTTAAAAGTGGTAGTTTTTCTATCGCTTTTTTGTATTTTTAATCGCAAAAGTATAAGAAAATAAAAAGTTCTGCGGTTTGAAATCGCAAAACTTTACAAAATAGGTGAATCTGGCGAATATATTCTTTAAAAAATATTAAGAATTTTCTTCCCTTCTTTTTAATAATTCTTTGTTATTTTAAATAAGGATGAAAATGAAACAAAAGTGGACCCCATGTCCATTTTATTATAAACGTAATCCTTTAATATCTTTAATACGTGAGAGAATAATATTACAACTACAACTAGTAACCCCTGGTAATGTATCAATAGTAGTATGTAAGAAATGTTCCATTTCACTATTAGAAGCAGCAACAGCATGTACATGTAATTTGTTTTTTCCTGTAACACGATAAATTTGAGTAACAATATTATTTTGGTTTAATATGTCTATAACATCAGTAAACGAATTTGACAATGTTTCAATTTCAAAATAGCAAGATATAGCGCCACTGATTTTTTGAGGATTGATAATTGTTGTATATTCTTCAATAACCCCTTTTTTTTCTAATGCTTGAATTCTAGCTTTTACAGCAACTCTAGAAATCCCTACCTCTTTTCCAATATCAGAGTAAGAAAGACGTGCATTTTTTATTAATAATTGAACAATTTTTTGATCTAATTCATCAAAATATTCTTTCCATTCTTTTGTATTTACCGCAATAACAAGTTCTAATTTTCCTGGGAAATAGCGAAACAATGTTGCTCTTCCAATTCCTGCTTCTTTTGCTATTTCTCCCATTGTTACAGATTCGATTTTTTTATTTACAAAAAGACGAAAAGCAACATCTATAATTTTCTCTCTGCGTTCATCTTTTTCTGACTTTTTTATTATCATAATTTCCTCACTTTATAGAGATACTCTATCTCATTAGTATTATATAAGTAGCATTTTCTTTTGTCAATTTTATGTAAAAAGCTCAATTCTATATTTAAAAATTGAGCTTCTACGTATACCATATCTTAAAAATATAAACTATTTTTTATCTTTAATTTGTTGTTTTAACATTGAAACAAACTCATCAATAGTAACAGTTGTTGCTTTTTGTTCACCATGTTTACGATAAGTTACAGTTCTTTCATCACGTTCATTATTACCTAAAACAAGAATATAGTTTGCTTTTTGCATTTGTGCTTCACGGATACGATATCCTAATTTTTCATCTCTTGAATCAAGTTCTACTTCAAAACCTTCATCTAATAATAATTGATAAATTTCATTAGCGTAATCTAAATGATATTCATTTTTAACAGGTAATACTTTGACTTGTGTAGGAGCTAACCATAATGGTAAGTTTCCTTTTGTTTCTTCTAAGATATAAGCCATGAAACGATCTAATGAACCTAAAATAGCTCTGTGTAAAACAACAGGAGTTTTCTTAGTTCCATCTTCCGCAACATAAGTTAAGTTAAACTTAGCTGGTAAACAGAAGTCTAATTGACAAGTTGATAAAGTGATTTCATTACCAATTGCTGGTTTAACATTAACGTCTAATTTAGGACCATAGAAAGCAGCTTCCCCAATTTCTTCAGTATATTCAATACCAAGTTCATTCATTACTTCACGTAATTCATTTTCTGCTTTATTCCACATTTCATCATCATCATGATATTTTTCTTTATCTTCTGGATCTCTAAGAGATAAAACACAACGATAATCTGTAATATTGAAATCTTTATAAACATCTAAGATTAAATCGATAACACCTTTAAATTCTGATTTAATTTGTTCTGGTGTTACAAATAAATGAGCATCGTTTTGACAAAAATGTCTTCCTCTTTCAATACCTTTAACAGCTCCTGATGCTTCATATCTAAAGTCATGAGCAATTTCACCAATACGAATTGGTAAGTTTTTATAAGAATGTAATTTATTTGCATAAATCATCATATGATGAGGACAGTTCATTGGACGTAAAACAAATGATTCTCCATCCATTTCCATTTGTGGGAACATATTTTCTTTATAATGATCCCAGTGTCCTGATGTTTTATATAAGTTTACTGTTCCTACAGCAGGAGTTAATACATGTAAGTAACCTAATTTCTTTTCTTTTTGTTTGATGTATCTTTCAAGTTTTTGCCAGATAGCATATCCTTTTGGTAAATACATTGGAAGACCTCTACCAATTAAATCATCAACCATGAAGATTTCCATTTCTTTACCAATTTTACGATGATCTCTTTCTTTAGCTTCTTCTAATAAATTTAAGTGTTCTTCTAATTCTTCAGCAGTTGGGAAACAAACACCATAAATACGTTGTAAAACTTTATTGTTTTTATCACCTTTCCAATAAGCACCAGAATGTTTGATTAATTTAAAGTTTTTACACATTTTAACTGTTTCAACATGAGGACCTCTACATAAATCAGTAAAATCTCCTTGACTATAACAAGTAATTGTTCCATCTTTTAAATTAGAAATTAAATCTAATTTATATTCATCATCTTTAAACATTTCTAAAGCTTCTTCTTTAGAAATTTCACGACGAACAATTCTTTTACCATCTTTACAGATTTTTTTCATTTCTTTTTCAATTTTAGCGATTGCTTCATCACTAACAACTTCATCACCTAAATCAACATCATAATAGAATCCTTCAGCTACAACAGGACCTACCCAAAATTTAGCTTGAGGATAAAGATGTTTGATTGCTTGTGCCATAACATGGGCACAAGAGTGATTTAATGTATTTAATTGTTCATTTTCTTTAAAATCTACCATTTTCCTTCTCCTTTACATAAAAAACTCTCATCCAAAGGACGAGAGTTTCGTGGTACCACCTTAATTTGCTTTTCAGCCTCAAAACTTTAACGCAGTTAACGACAATCTTTTTCAAGTGTAGCTATTAGGGAGTATCTTATAAACATTCTCAAGGTTTTCACCAACCACCTTTTCTCTAAATCAAATCATTTATAAAACATATCCTAAATCATTGCTTTTTTATTTACGTTTTTATTCTAATACAATATTTTACATTGTCAACTGATTATTGGTTTTCATTTCTTTTATTTGCATACATTTTTTCTTAAAAGCTAAATAAACAAGTTTTGAAGGAAGGGGTTCAGACAATGTGAGCGTATCACATTTAACACAATATAATCCTTCAATCCCATTAACACATATATTTTCTACCCATTCATCCGTTGCTTTGCAAATACTACAGTTTTTTAATTGTTTATCATCAATAATTTGTACTCTCATTTCCATCACCAACAATTAGTATAAGCACTCATGCATAAAAATGATGTCGAATTTTATTTTCCAACTAATTTTTTTAAATCTTTTACTTCTTGTGGTTTTAAACGACGATATTCTCCAGGACGTAATCCTTTTAAATTGACACAACCAACAGAAATACGATGTAATCTTTTTACTGGATGTCCCACACTTTCAAACATTTTTTTAACTTGTCTGTTTTTTCCTTCATAAAGTTTAATTTTTAAAACAGTTGTTTTATGTTCCATATCTTTATAAGTGACTTTGATTTTACAAGGCATTGTTTTTTTACCTTCTAAATAAACACCTTTTTCTAAATGATGTAAATCTTCACCTTTAATAAGACCTTTAATTGTTACTTCATAGATTTTTTCTAAGTGGCTTCTTGGATGCATGATCATATTTGCAAAATCACCATCATTAGACATAATTAAAGCACCTGTTGTATCGAAATCTAAACGTCCAACAGGATAAATTCTTTCTTCAACTTCTTCAAAGTAATCAATTACTTTTGGTCTATCGAACTCATCATCTAATGTACAAACACATCCTTTAGGTTTATAAAAAACATAATAAACTTTATTTTCACCAACAATAGCTTCTCCATCAATTAAAACAACATCTCCAGATTTAACTTTAGTTCCAAGTTCAGTTACAACTTGACCATTAACAGAAACTCTACCTTCTCTAATTAAATCTTCTGCTTTTCTTCTTGATGTATAACCACTTGAAGCAATATATTTTTGTAATCTTTCCATTTATTTCACCTACTTTATCAAAAGTTATTATACCTAATTTTTATATCTTTGCAATCTGTTTTTATTTTTTTGAAAAATACCTTTTAAACACACTTTTTTTCTTTCCTAAATACTTAATAATTGTTATACTAACTTTTGGTGAAATAAAAAAATGAACGAACAATTATTAATAAAAAATATTGCTGAAATCGGTAAATTATTACTTAAAAATGGCGCTGAAATTTACCGTGTAGAAGAAAGTCTAGAACGTATGTGTCAAAGCTATGGCTTTCAAGATATAGGTGTTTTTGCTCTTCCTACTTATTTTACAATGAGTGTTACTTTTCAAGATGGAACAAATACTTCTCTTACTAAAAGAACTTTACAAAATCGTACAAACCTTGATGCTGTTTGTGCTTTAAATGATCTTGTTAGAAAAATCTGTAATGAAACACCTACTAATGATTTTATTGAACAACAAATAAAGGCTATCAATTCCTTACATCCTATCATGCCACTTGTTTTTTTAGGGTATGGTTTAGGTGCTGGAGGTTATGCTATTTTTTTTGGAGGCGGACTTCATGAAGGAATTATTGCTGGAATCATAGGTTTTTTAATGTATTTTTTTGTATGGATCAATGAGATTTTAGGAATTAATTCTTTAATGCGTACAACACTAACAAGTATGTTTTTAACTATCTTAGCGATTTTGTTTTATCATTTTCATTTGATTTATAATCTAGATGCGACAATTATTGGTTGTTTAATGATTTTAACTCCTGGAATTGCAATTACCAATAGTTTAAGAGATATTATCGATGGAAACTATGTTTCCGGGCAAGCACGTCTTGTTGAAGCTTTTTTTATTGCAACAGCAATTGCTTTAGGAGTTGGATTGATGCGTATTTTATTGAAAGGATTGATTTAATGGAACAAGTAATTCAATGTTTAAGTGCTTTCTTAGGGTGTTTAGGATTTGCTTTTGTTTTTAGAGTACATCGTCATCTGCCTTATGCATTTTTAGCTTCTCTTGGTGGGATGCTAGGATGGATCGTTTATTTACTGGTGATACCCTATCTAAGTAATATTATGTCAAATTTATGTGCGATGATCGTGGTAGCTTTATTTAGTGAAATTATGGCAAGAATATGTAAAGCTCCTGCAACTATTTTTATTGTTGTTGGTTGTTTCCCCATTGTCCCTGGGAAAGGAATTTATCAAACAATGCTTTATTTGATTTCACATGATCAAGATTTATTTCTTGATTCTCTTTTTCAAACAGTAGGAACAGCTCTAGCACTTGCAGCTGCAATTTTAATTGTTTCAACTTTCTTTAAAGTTATTAAAACCATTAAACAAAAGGACTATCATTTATGAAAATATTAGGAATCATTGTTGAATATAACCCCTTTCATACCGGACATCTTTATCATTTACAAAAAGCAAAAGAAATGGTAAAGCCCGATTTAACAATTGCTATTATGTCTGGTAATTATGTTCAACGAGGAGAAGTTGCAATTATTGATAAATTTAAAAGAAGTGAACTTGCTATTAAATATGGTGTTGATTTAGTTATCGAACTCCCTTTTGCATATGTTTGTCAAAGTGCCGATTATTTTTGTAAAGGAGCGATTGATTTACTTTATCATATAGGAATTACTGATCTTGTTTTTGGTAGTGAATGTGGTGACATCGATACTTTTAAAGAAATCGCCTACGCTATTAAAAATCATCCTAATGAATATGATCAATATGTTAAAGCTGCTATGAAAAAAGGATTACGTTACCCTGATGCTTGTAATCAAGCTTTAAGTTTATTACTAAATAAAAGTATCAAGACACCTAATGATTTATTAGGTTTAGGTTATGTTAAAGAAGTCATTGAAAATGATTATCCTATTACTTTACATTGTATTAAAAGATCAAATGATTATCATGATACTACACTTACAAAAATTGCTTCTGCTACAGCTTTACGTAAAGCTTTAAAAGAAAAACAAGATGTTCATGATTATCTATTAGATATGTCTTATTATGATTCGCTTTATCGTCAAAATGATTTCTTTGATTATTTGAAATATCAAATTATCATTCAAAGCCCTACACAATTAAAAAAGATCCATCTTGTTGATGAAGGCATTGAAAACTTATTAAAAAAAGTTATTTTTAATGTAAATAGTTATGAAGAATTGGTAAATAAACTTACAAGTAAACGTTATACAAAAACAAGGATTCAAAGAATGCTTTTACACATTTTAATGAATAACACAAAAGAAGAAATAAAAGATTGTTTCCCCATTAATTATCTTCATATATTAAAAATGAATCAAAATGGACAAAACTATTTAAAAACAATCAAAAAAACATGTGACTATCATTTAATTACAACCCTTTCTTCTTATACACATCCTGCTTTAGATTTAGAAATCAAATCATCAAAATTATTATCTTTGATAGACAATCAAATCATCAAAAAGGAATTTCAAAATATTCCTGTTATCGAACTATCTAAAAGATAGTTCTTTTTTATTATTGAAATATGTGCTTAAATTAAGATAGTAGCTAAAGGAGAATATTATGTTATTTTATTATACAAAGGTACAAGTAAATGAATTAATGACACCATCTTTATTAATTGAACAAGTGATTTATTGGATACAACATACAAAAAATAAAATGAAAGATTTGAATTATGATCATTCTTTATACTATTCTTTAAAAGAAAAACATAAAAGCTTAGAAATTAAATTTATTACTGATCATAATTACAAAAAAAAATCAATTTACAATAGAAATACTCTATCATTATCAACAAGAAATTCTTGAACTTTCTTTCTATAAAGAAATATCAAATGAATCTAAATATATCTCTAAAATCTCAATTCCTAAAATATTTCCAATGATTTTAGAAAGTAATTATATTCAAAAAGACCATGATTTATCAATACAATCAACACCTCATTTTATTAATGAAAGAACAGTCAATCAACACATTCGTTATTATATGTTACAAGAAAATGAATTTTATTCTTTTTCAGAACTTCAACAATTTGAACTCTTACAATCTTATCAAGATGATGCATTATCATCTGTAGAAGTTCAAGAATTATTCTTAAATGAAATAAAGAACATTGAAAAAGACATCATTGATTTACAAAAAGAATACCAAAATAAAAAAGATATTCTTGAAAAACTTACAAACATAAATCAAGAATATAATCATCTCTTAAAACAAGATGATGAAGCATTAATTACGATTCATCAAGATAATTATAAAGAATATCAAGAGTATATTTTTTCAATCATTCATAAAACTTTAATGAATTTATCTCCTGATGATACTTATCGTAAAAGAGATCTTTTAAAGTCTATTGAAAGGAAACATCAACTATGAAGCACTTATCAACTTTGATTGCTGTAAAAAATCTAACTATTATTCAATTTACAAAAATAATTCAAGATTTATTTTATTTAGATGAATTTATATTAGATTCATTAATCATTCATTTAGAGAATTGCACAATTTATCATGATGAATCAGCTATTGCTTTTTGTATTCAATATCAAAATAATGCGTCACACCGTCAATAACCCATTGACTACTCGTCTCCACACTATTCTGATCTTGAAAATCATTCTCGTTGATCCAACGGCGTATCAGCTGTGTAATTTTTGAAAAATCATCATTTGTAGATGAGAGCATACTGCGAAAATGGTCATTTGCATAGGCACACTCTTGATTGATATCAAAAC
>OHDP01000868.1_pt1 | contig 16358 bp, 10 predicted proteins | sample 1567011 | NCBI WGS metagenome assembly OHDP01 (sample SAMEA3879532, study PRJEB24766) | human gut metagenome | biome: human-associated habitat; feature: feces | place: USA | collected 1985/1987
CACTAGATGTTGCATAGTAATCAGCATTGTCAATCTTGAACCATCCTGTTTGCATTACTCCGTTAGCATCGAAGTAATATTTCTTTCCTTCGATTGTTTGATATCCCGTTACTTTTTGGTTATTGTCATAGTAATACCATTTATTACCTGATTGTACCCATCCTGATTTTACTTCAGGAGTTTCTACATTTAATTCACCATTTTCATTAAATGTATAATCTTTTCCATCAACGTTTACAGTTCCTGTAACCATTTTTCCTTCTTTATCAAAGTAATATTTTTTACCACTTAATGTTAACCAACCAGTTGTTTTTTGACCATCTTTATCTAAATAATACCAAGTTTTTTCTTCTTCTAACCATCCAGTTGTCATTTTACCATCAGCATCAAAATGATATTTAGTTCCATCTACTTCTTGCCATCCTGTACATGGTTCATAATATCTGTCATATAAATATTTATTACCTATAAATTCTGTAAGTTTTCTTGATGTTAATACTGTAGTTTCTTTAACGATACCATTTTTATCATAGGCAACTAAAAGCATTTTCCCTTTTTCATAAGCAGTTGTAACTTCTATATTATTTCCAGATGCTGTTAATAATTCTCCCCATGAGAAAATATATTTAACACCATTTATAGTTTCTATACCTTCTGCTTCATTCAAGTTTTTATCATAGTAATACCATTTTCCTCTAAGTTGAATCCATGTATTAGCTACTGCTTTTTTCTTTTCAACAACAACACCTTCGCTATTATATGCAATGACATAAGTTACTATTTTATCATTTTCATCTCTATATGATGAAACAACAGATATTCCATTAGAAGATTTTATTAATCTACCATTTTCAAAATAATATTCTTTTCCATTAACAGTATAAATACCATCTACAAAATTCATTTCACTTGAAACATAGTACCAATCATTTCCAATTTCATTCCATCCAGCTACTCTCTTAACCTTATCTACAATTTCACCTTTATTATTATAAGCATAAAGATAATCATTTCGATAATCAGTTAATATTTCATCACTGTCACTTGTTTGAAGCATACCATAAATAAAATACAAAGATTTTCCATCTACAGTATATTCTCCATCATATGGATAATAATAACCTGCATCATTTAAATAATAGTAATAACAATTACCATTTAAATAAATCAATTCATTATCTTTAAATTTAGCTTTTTCAATAACTTTTCCATCTCTTACATAAGCAAGTGTATCTCCTGATGTAACAACTTCATCCAAATATTCAGCTAATTGCCCATAATTAAAGTAATATTCTACACCATCAATTGTTTGAATTCCTGAATATGGAGTTAATTCAGAATCAAAATAATATTTTCCACCATTAAATTCAATCCATTTATTTCCTACAATATCTACTTGTTCTACAACTTTTCCAGTATAATCATAGGCATAATATTTATTTCCTTCTCTAACTGTTGTAATATTTCCTTCAAAACCTGAAGTTGCAAGTTGTCCATTACTCAAAAAATAATAAGTTGCATCTCCAATTGTATGAATTCCTTGATATGGATATAAATCTTGATCATAGTAATACCAATTATTATTAAACTTGATCCATTTATTTCCTTCAATTTTTACTTTTTCTATAACAATACCATTTTTATTATAACTAACTAAATAATTATTAGAAGTTGCTGTAGAAATACCATCATAATCATATGTTGCTAATTGTCCATCACTCCAAAAGAAGTATTCCACACCATCAACTTTTTGAACTCCTTGATATGGATTTAAATTTTTATCAAAATAATACCATTTATTATTAACTTTAATCCATTTATTTCCTACAATATCTTGTTGATCAGCAATAAGTTGCCTATTAAATGTAATTACCCATATTCCTTCATAAGTACGTGTTGCTAATCTACCTTCCCATTCAAAATAATATTTAATACCATTAATTGTTTTAACTCCTATATAAGGATTCATATCAGCATCATAGTAATACCATCTATCCCCATAATGTGTCCAATCTCCAGCAACAATATTTGCATGATTCGTTACAATACCACTTTTATCAACAGTGACAATCAACCCATTATCTGTAATTGTATCTTCATCATACCAAGAAGAATATGCCATATGACCATCATAGCTATAAAAATAATACGTATTCCCATCAATTTCTTGAAGCCCTTTAAGTAATTCACCATTATCATCATAATAATATTTGTATCCATACTCTTCATACCAGCCACGTCTTTCACTACTTAAAGTGACAGGTGTATTAGAATCATTTTTCACATTTGTTTCTAATGCACTAACCATCGTAGTTGGTAATGTTGTTGCTGCAACAAGAGCTGATGCTACAGCAATCTTTTTAAAATTCCTACTCATGTTTTATCCTCCCCATAAATATTTCATAGGTTCATTATATCATAACTGAATGCAATACTTCTTATCTAAAACCAAACGACATTTTTTCATTCTAAAAAGCAAAAGAGGTAACTGTGTTACCCCTTTTCAACTGAAATATTGATTTTATTAATGTAAGGTTCAATAAGTTTAAAGAACCAATGTGAACATAAATGATATATTTTATAAACAATGTATGAAATAAGATAAATAATTAATGCTGATCCTAATTGATGTACAATTAAAATCAAAATACCTCTATTAACAAATTGTTCAATTCTAATATGTCTTAATAAGAATTCATGAAATAAAAAACATGTAGAAGCAGCTTTAGCTAATTCATTGATTATTTTACTTTCAAAATGAATATCCATAAAGAATAAAAGAATATAAGCAGACATTAAGATAATAATTGGATTATTATAATACCATGTTGCTGTATATTGTAAATGTAAAACATGTTCCATCATTGAAAAAGCATATAAAAATGCTAAACATCTTATAATCCACATACCTGCTTTTTTCTTAGATAATGTTATTTTATTTACACGAAGATATGCTCCTACAAAATATACCAAAACAAAGTTAATAATTGTATAACCATATTGACTTCCATACATTCCAATAGTACTTAATCCTAAATATGTATTTCCTGTTATATTTTCAGCAACATCTATAACAATTGTCCAAACTGAAAAAATAAGCATGAGTATAATTAATAAGCGTTTAAATTGTTCTTTATTAAGTTGTTTAATAATTAAATTAAGATATGGACTAATAATATATAATACAGAATAAAGTATTAAAAAGTAATTAGTGGGTAATAAACTACTAATCAATGAACTTACTGTAAATACTTTATGACCTCTTAATACTCCAAAAACATAAAAAACTAAATTAAATACGATAACTTGTACAAATAATTCTAGTATCTTAATTAATTTTCTATTTTGATTACAAGCTAGAAAATACGCTGAAATCATTACAAAAACATTAACTGCACAAACAAATAAACTTTCTATTAAATATAAATAATATTGATTAGGACTGCCATCTAAAACCATTCCTAATGCACCACCCATACTTGCATTATTATAATGTAAAATAACGACACCAATCATTGAAATAATTCTTAATAATTCAATAGACGAATTTCTTTTCGTTTTCTCTTTCATATATATTCCCTTCCAAACAAAAACCGATTTTTACTCAAAACAATGAGTAAGATCGGTTTTTAATTTATTTGATTCATCCAAAGACCTTGGTTATCAAAACGATTGACCTCTCCATCAATTATATAATCTCCAGTAACCATCTTTCCATCAGTATCTACATAATACCAGTTTCTTCCTGATTTGACCCATTGTGCTTGGATAGTTCCTGATGAAGCTGCATAATAGTCTTCACCATTGATCTTAAACCAATCTTTTTGCATTAATCCACTACTTGCAAAATAATACTTCGCACCATTAATTGTTTGATAACCAGTAACCATTTTTCCATCAACATCTACATAATACCAATTACTTAATGATTTGACCCATTGTGCTTGAATAGCTCCAGATGAAGCTGCATAATAATCTTCACCATTGATTTTAAACCATCCTGTTTTCATTAATCCATTTTCATCAAAATAATAAGTACTATTTCCTACTTTATAATATCCAGTAACCATATAATCATCATTTGCTATATAGTACCATCTATTTCCTAATGGTAACCATCCTGTTACCTTTTCACCATCTACAAATGTTTTTCCATAGATTTTTAATGTTCCTTGACTATAATATTTCCATTGATTTCCTACTTGCATCCATCCTGTGTACATAATACCATCTTCATTGAAATAATATTGTCTTCCATTAATAACTTGATCTCCTGTAAGAATCAATCCTTCATCATTTACATAATACCAATTACTTAATGATTTGACCCATTGTGCTCTTAATTCACCATCAGAAGAAATATAATACCAAGTATCATCTACTTTAAACCATCCAGTTTTCATAGAACCATCTTCCATAAAAAGATATTTTCTATTTCCAACTTTATAAATACCAGTAACCATAGAACCATCTTCAGCTATATAATACCATTTATCATTTATTGGTAACCAACCTGTTACCTTTTCACCTTCTACAAATGTTCTTCCATAGACTGACATTTTCTTAGGACTATAATATTTCCATTTATCATTTTCCTTATGCCATCCTCTGACCATTACACCTTCACTAGTAAAATAGTATTCTTTATTGTTTATAGTTTGTGCACCAGTAACCATATCACCATTACTTGTTAAATAATACCATTCACCATTTAAACCGATCCAACCAGTGGCCATAATTCCATTAGTATTAAAATAATACCATTTTCCATTAATCTTTTCCCAACCGATTTGTAGAATATTTTTACTACTTCCATAATACCAATGACCATAATAATCTTTCCATCCTACATAATCATATTTAGAAACACCTTGATCATACCAAACACTCATATCTACATAACCTCTAATACCATCAACAAATGCTCCATTGCTATATTGCCATCCTTTAGGACCTCTATACCAATTATTACTAAATCCTAATGATGATGTATAAGCAGCTACCCAATCTACATGTTGATAAATAGTTGGACTATTTAATTTTGTTTGTAAAAGTGAACGATAGCTATAAACCTTCGTATTATAATTACTATTTGCTAATTTATTAACAAATGCATCAACAACTAATTCATTCGTTGTTGTTGATAATTCAGGTCTTTCCATATCTAAATAAACAGGATATGAAAGTTCTGAAGGTGAAATTTTATATATTGATAAATAATTTAAAATCATTTTTGCTTCATTATCAGCATCTGTTACATTATTTGAATAATCATAAATATAGATTCCAAAAGGAATATTATATTTTCTACAACCATTTAAATTATTTTCAAATTGTTCATCAATATGATAATATCCACCCTTATGAGAAACAATTCTAATAATAACACCATCTACATCTGTTTTACTTACTTTACTCCAATCAATATGACCATTGTATTGTGAAACATCAATAACCTTTTTAACATTTTCACCAATAACATGACCATCATTATCACGAAAACATTTTTTATTTCCTTGATAAAACCAACCATTTTGAATCATAGTTCTTAAACTATAAGAATTTTCTTCCTTTGCATCTTCTATTTTATTTTCATCTTGATCAATATGACTACTTTGTCCCATAATTGCATCATCATAACTTCCATCTAATGCATTTACAGAACTATTTTGAAAATAACTCAATGCAAAAGCCATTCCAAAAACCAAAAACAAATAACCAAAAAACTTTTTCAAAATCTTTCCTCCCCCTAAAAATATTATTACTGCATAACACCACTGCTATTAAAATAATATGTCTTATTTCCAACTTTATAATAACCAGTTACCATCGAACCATCACTTTTTAAATAATACCACTTATTCTCTAATTGAAGCCATCCAGTAACCATATAACCTTCATAATAAGTTTTCCCATATATTTCCATAACACCTGTACTTAAATAGTACCACTTACCATTAATTCTTTGCCAACCTGTTAACATTTGATATTGGCTATTAAAATAAAACCATGTATTCCCTAGTTTCTTCCAGCCACTTTGTCCATAGCCTGAATCATCAAAATAGTACCATTTATTGCTGACTTTTTGCCAACCTGTTTGCATTTTACCACTATCATTAAAATAAAACAAATTGTTTCCTACTTTTTGTAATCCTGTAAGTCTTTTACCTGTATTATCAAAATAATACCAATCACTACCTAAAGTTAACCAACCAGTAACCATATAGCCTTCATAATAAGTTTTTCCATAGATGTTCATAACACCAGTACTTAAATAATACCATTTTCCATTTATTTCTTGCCAACCGGTTTGCATTTGATAGCTGCTATTAAAATAAAACCAATTATTTCCTATTAATTTCCAATCTTTTTGACCATAACCCAATTCATCAAAGTAGTACCATTTATTATTAACTTCTTGCCAACCCGTTTGCATTTGTCCACTTGTATTAAAATAATAGAGATTATTTTCTATAGTTTGTAAACCAGTTGCTTTTGACCCATTTGAAAAATAATAATACCAATAATTATTTTCTTTTTTCCATCCTTGTGGATGAGAAGTATTATTTAATAAAGTAACATATTGATTACTTACATATCCTGTATTATCAAAGCTATAAGTTCCATCACTACTAGCAACTTCACTTTGTATCTTATAAAAATCATTAATTGCAGAGGCATCTTTTATAATAAATGAATAAGCTGGATTTTTTATCGTTGTATATAAAACACTAGAATTTGTATTTGAACTACTTCTTACATTAAGGGCAGTATGTGTTGTTAAATAAATATCTTTGATTCCTAAAGTATAATAATCATTATCTTTAGAAGAGATACTAGCATCCATATTTTTAGCAATGCTTGCACATTTTTCTCCTTCATAGGGATCTGAAGAATATTTTCCAAATATTCCACTTCCCTTGTCTCCAAAATAACCTCCTCTAAATAAAGAAGTGTATGTAGGATTTAAATATCTTTTAGACATCCAACTCGATGTAAAATTCATAATACAATCATCTACTGTACTAAAGGTATCTGCATTTCCACCTGGATTATTATCTGTAGCATTTAATCCAAATAAGTTATTTTTATTTAATGCAATTTTGCTTTTTCCCCATCCAGATTCTAAGGCAGCAAAACTTGCTGCCATTAAAGCATTGACCCCATATTTATTTTGATACTTAATAAAAATATCACCTGTATTATATAATTTAGAAGTACTTCCTGCTTTATTATTTAAATAATTTGATATTTGTGAACCAGTATAAGTCGTTTGACTTCTCATTGGTAAGTATTGAAAATAACTATAATAAGGATTATTAGGATTAACAGCATTATTTCTAACATTATTTTTATAATCTGTAATCATTGTATTATAGTTATCATAAAAATAATGTCCATCATAGCTATAATACTCTTTATTCTTTGTTAAATAACTAGGCCCTGTCCCTATATAATTCTTATTCCCTTGATTTCCTGTCGCATTAACATTATTAGAAATATAATGATACAAATCACCTGATGAATTAACTTCATAGTTACTTGCATAATAAGTCCCTTGGCTAAGAACTTCAACATATTGAGGATCTACTAAACCAACAATCCCTGAAATCATAAACTTCACTTTTCCATTTTCATACCCTAAAAAAGCTGCATCCGCTGCATTTGATTTAGATAAATATCCCTCTTGTCCTGTATAATAATCTGTAAAATTTGTCGTTGTCTTTGCTTTAGAACAATTAAAATTAACCATATTCGCTGTAGAAACTGTTCGTGCATAAGGATTATACTCTTCATTCGTTGTTCCATCATAAACATCTACAGTATTAATATTTCCATCTTTATCTACAAACTTTGTTTGTCCAATAACGTCATTTGTTCCTTCATATGCTTTTATATTAGAGATATTAAAAATCATTCCCAATAATGTAACAAGAAACAGACTTATGTACTTTTTTTTCATTTCCAACCTCCTACAATATTTTAAATCTATAGAATATTTTAACTTACTAATCCTATTTGCTTTTAATAATGTGATAACATCACATAAAATAATATACTTACAAATATCAACTAAAATAATCATCTTCATAAATACTATTTTTTATTATAATGATATACATTTTCAATTCAACAAAAAGGATATAGAATTTTCTATTCTATATCCCTGTTATTTTCTTTCTTTTCTTGTAAATATTTATTTGCATCTTTAAAGAAACTAATGACAATCAACAGTATAATAAATCCTATTGGAAAAGCAGCGATAATAGCCACTGACTGTAAACTATACATTGAATTTTCAGCAAAAATCAACGCTATTGGAAATAAGATAAAGATAATTGCCCAGAAAACTCTAATCTTTTTATCTGGTTCTTCATCTACATCTAATTTTTTATAGGAATAAGATGAAACAACCATGGTTAAAGCATCAAATGTTGTTGAATAAAAAGCAATCATAGTAATAACTAATAATAATAAACCTAGACTTGCTAGTGGTAGAGTATCAAATATCTTTAAAATAACTGTAGAATAATCTCCACTTTTAGCAATCATTCCCGAAATATCAATTCCATGTTTCATTTGTTGTGCCAAACCATAATTTCCAAGAATAATGAATGAAGTAAAAGTTCCTGCTAGACCCCATCCATATCCTCCTAGAATCGTATTTTTAATTGTTCTTCCCTTACTGATTTTTCCAATAAAGAAAGGAGTTGCAACACACCATACCATCCAATAGGCCCAATAATAAATCGTCCAATTTTGTGGAAATGATGTTTCTCTTAATGGATCCATCCAAGTAGATAATCCGATAAAATTTTGTACCATATTACCAATAGCTGAAAAACCAGTTTCTAAGATATATGTGGTTTCTCCCCCACCTATTAAAAAATAAATAAGTAAAGCAAAGAATAAATAGGAACAATATGTTGCTAGTTTAGAAATACCTTTCATTCCTGTAAGTACAGTAAATGTATAAACTGCTGCAATCAATAATAAAACAGCAATAGTAAGTCCTACACCATTAGGCAACCCAAATACTCTACTTAAAGCTGCTGATAATAATGGTGTTGCTAATGAAAAGGTTGTTGCAGTCCCTGCAATAAGTGCAAATATAGCAATTAAATCAATAATTTTACCTACAACTCCATCCACTTTATTTCCTAGTAATGGTCTACATCCTTCAGAAAACTTTTGTTTATTTCTTCCTCTTACATGTAACATAAAACCAAAAGCAACAGCCAAAATAATATAAAAACTCCAAGCAATTGGTCCCCAATGAAATAACGGAAATGTTGAAGCCCATTTTTGTATTCCACCTAATTGATCAATATACTTTTCATTAGCATATAATGCCCATTCACATAATGAATAAAATAAAATATCTGCTGCCATTGTAGAAGTAAAAATCATTACTCCCCAATTAAATGATGAATAAATTGGTTTATCCGTATCTTTCCCTAACTTGATTTTTCCATATTTAGAAAAAGCAATATATAAAGAACAAGCAAAAATACCAACACCCAACATAGCATAATAAATACCACAATCATTTCCTAAAAATCCTCTGATCATTTGAATAATATATGAAGATTTAGCTGGCATGATCATAAATAAAACACATAATAAGACGACCCCTAATAAAGGTATGATCATCGCTGTATAGTCTAATCTTCCTTTTAATGTTTTCTTTTCCATTTTAGTTCTCCCTATAATTTAAATATGATGGATCTATACTGCATAACTCATCTAAACTATCTATTTCCAAAATATCTCCATCATGCATTTCTTTAATAGATAATTGATATTCATCTGGATAACAAAACAACGCTACATCATCCCAATAGATTTCTGTATTTTTCTTTTCTTCAAATTCTATTTCCAAATGTTTTTTCAAGCGTTTCCCATCTTCTTCATTCCAACGAGAAACACTATACAATTGCCAACCATCTTTTCCACCTGTTCGTGAACAAGATGTAACAAGACCCTCTTTGATTTTTAACATCCATTCATTATTGATTTCTTTTTTGTAGATACAGTTATATCCAGAAAAGTCAAAATTCTTTTCAAGAATTTGACTGTTATTAATAATTTGATCCCCATCTAAAATAATGACATTTTTAAGATGTTCTCGAGCTACATAGAGTGATGAAATATTATTACATGTATCAAAATAGGGATTATCAATTAAATGTACATCATTATATTTTTCTTTTAAGTAATTAAACTGTTCCTTAAGGTATCCTACGACAACATAGATTTCTTGAATGCCTTGTTCATGAAGTTTTTCTATAACCCCTTCTATCATTGCTTTTCCATTGACTTTAACTAATGGCTTAGGAACTTTATTAGTAATAGGTTTCATACGTGTTCCTTTTCCTGCGGCCATGATAATTGCTCTTTCTACTTGACTCATTATTTCATATTCTCCATTTCTTCTATAACAATATTATAGTAATCTTTCGCAAAGCGATATTGTGCTAATGAATATTTTCCAAATTCAACACCTAATGTATATTTATATTCACACCAGTTGCTCCATAAAAGACCACACATTGATATATAACAATAGATTTTAATTCTTGTTTGCTGATCACATTTATTTTCAAAATAAATGTCTATCAAGTTATCAACTTGCTGTCTGTTATACATGGAATAGATACAAAACATTGCAATATCTAGGTGAATATCTTGCATTGCCGCATATTCCCAATCAATAAGTTTTATTTTTTCTTCTTCATCTTCTTTATAGAATAGGAAATTATCACAATTTGCATCTATATGACATAGTCTCCATTCTTTAGGCATCTTTTCAATAATATTCTTTAAAGAGAAGACTTTTTCTTTTGTTTGATCATAATCTTTATATAAGGATTTAGGCCCTCTTAATTTTTCATAAAAATCAATCTTTTCAAAAACATTAAATTCATGATCAACCTTTAAATCTTGTTGATGAAAATATTTCAATAATTGCATACACTTTCTTAGATCTTCTTGATCATCTTGATTACATACACGTGTATCATTTAAATACTTTGTAATCTTATAACCATTTTGAGGATTCATATAAATAACTTCATCACTGATATTTAAATCTTTTATTACTTGATAAACTTCATATTCTTCTTTTCGATTAATAAGTTGATCTGTTCCTTCCCCAGGAATTCTCATAATATATTTATCTTGATTGATTTCAAATAAAAATGAACGATTAGTCATTCCTTTTTTTAAACTTTTAATATTTTTTATTTGTTCAACATTGATTTTAAAAACATCAGCAATTAAAGATAATGTCTCATTATTTAAGTGTGTTGAATGATCATCTACATTTCTTAATTCTTCATAAGTATTGATTTCATCAACATAATTTGTATCAACGATTTTCCCATAAATAAACATCTTATTTTTTTGATACAAGGCTTCTTCCCAAAATAATGAATCATGCATTCCATCATCTAAATGTTCTAAATGTTCTTTTAAATATGAAGCATCTTGATTATTTATAAATGATAAACCAATCAGTTTTAAACCATCTTTTTTTGTTTTAATAATTTCATTTTTAGTATTACATGTAACATTACTATGTTTACTTATTCTATTTTCAAGCATATACCATGATTGAATTTCATTATCTAAAAACGGATTTTCATAGAAATAAAGATCACCAGGAATAATATAAGTATTATTTATTTTATCTTTTACAATATTTAAACTATGTAAGTTGTTCTTTTCTTGATATTCTCTATTAACAACTAACTTTACATGATATTGATCAATAAGATAATCAAATTCTTCTTTCATAAAACCAACAACTATTGTTATATCATGAATATTGGCTTCTAATAGTTGTCTAATAATACGTTCAATAAGTATTTCTCCATTTATTTCAAGCATGGCTTTAGGAACATTGTTATTAATAGGAATCATTCGAATTCCTTGTCCTGCAGCTAAAATAATAGCAGACTTATCTTTCTTTATTAAATTCATTCCTAAATTTGTAAGTGAATTATCCTCATTAAGATAATTTAATTCTTTAAGTTTTTTTAGTGTTTCATTTACTTTACCTAAAGAACAATTTAATCTTTTAGAAATCATTCTTTGTGAAAGATTATTTTCTTTATAAAGCAGTTTTATAAGTTCAAAGTCTAAATATGTAAAAGTGTTCATTTTTTTCTCCCTGTTAATTTATATGAACATTATAGCATATGTTTTCTATAAGTAAAGAAAAAAAGAAGTATTTCTACTTCTTCTATGATAAAAACTTAGGTGTAATATATCCTCTTATAAATTTACCATTTACAGTCATTGTTCTATATTCAACAGCATCATTTTTATTTCCTTCAATAACTTTAAAAGTATTTCCATTCACTTCAGCAACAATACCTACATGATCAGGCCATCCTGTATTATCACCATTTCCATTATCATCCCAATCATACATAATAATATCACCAATTTGAGGAACATAAGCATCATTTTCTTGCCAAATTCCCATTGCTTGAGCTTTTTCAACTGCTTTACCACATGAACATTCAACTGGGATAATGTCAAGTAAATTACATTCTCTCACCATAGCTGAAACAAAAGTCATACACCAAGAATCTGTATATTTTACTTTATAACCTCTAGGTAATGGATCTAGTTTATTATAAGAATCAATAATTTTCTTAAATGATCCATCTTTTTCATTACATCCCAAATATCTTTTAGCTCTTTCTACAAACTCTTTTCTCGTACAATTTGAAATCCATGAATAATCATCTCTAAATGTATATGTTTTACCATCAATAACTACATCATCTTTAACAGCTGCACCATCTTCATTAAAATAATACCATTTCCATCCAATTTGTGCCCAACCAGTAACCATGACACCACTATTATTTAAATAATACCATTTATTACCTGATTTTAACCATCCTGTTTGCATATCACCAGAAGCATTTAAATAGAACCATTGATTATTAATCAATTGCCAACCCGTTTGCATAATTCCTTGATCGTTAAAATAATACCATTTGTTAGTAATCTTATTCCATCCTTTAACAAGAACCGCATTAGAATCAAGATAATAATATTGATTATCTCTATAATACCAACCTAATTGCAAATCTCCATTAGAATTAAAATAGTAATATTGATCATTGATATAATAATCACCTACAACCATTTTTCCATCTTGGTCCAAATAATACCATGATCCATTATGCAACCATCCTGTTTGAATATAGCCACTATTATTTGCATAGTAATATGTTCCATCTGCTTGGATCCATCCTGTTTGCATGGCCCCTGATTGATTAAAGTAATATTGTTGATTTCCTACAGAAGCTAACCCTGTCACCATTTTTCCATCTTGATCTAAATAGTACCAATAATCCGTATGTAACCATCCTGTTTTCTTTTCACCATGATCATAATAATACCATTGATTCTCTTTATTCGTCCAACCAGATTCCATTACAGTCGACCCATCATTTGTATTTAATGTATCTGTATCTTCTTCCGCATTAACATTTATAATCGAAAAACATACAAATAAAATATTAATAAACGCTATTGATAAAGCAATATTTAATAATTTACCTTTTTTCATACAATCCCCCTCTTGTCTTACAATTGACATTATAACAAATACAAAAAAATAAACTAGTTATAATCTATAAAAAATAGAAAACCAGAAGCAGATATTCTCTGTCTTCTGGTTAAATTTTTAATTGATCCAAACACCATTAGCATTAAAATGATTAACTACTCCATTAATTTCATAATCTCCTGTGACCATCTTACCTTCAACGTCTACATAATACCAGTTATTTCCTGATTTTACCCATTGAGCTGTAATTACACCACTAGATGCTGCATATAGTGCTCCTACAATTGCATTTCCATATGAATCACATTCTATTTTTCCTATATTAATACAATATCTTATTTCTTTTTTGTCTTTTTCTAATACGCCAGCAGCACCTGAAATTCCTCCAGCATACTCATTTCCTGTTATATGTCCTATATTTTCACAATTTATTATAGATGCTGTTCTATGATTTTCTCCAGTAATTCCTCCAACAATCTCGTTTCCCTTAATGTTACCTAAATTTATACATCGTTCTATATAGCCATGTCCATCAAATCCATCATTTTCTCCGGCAATTCCTCCAATTTGATTATTTCCAATAATCTCTCCTTCATTTACACAGTCTTTAATATATCCGTCTTCATTAAATCCTACAATACCTCCAAGATAATCACAATCTTGAGTTGTTGCCTTTATCTGTGCTTTATTTTTGCAATGATTTACTGTTCCGCCATTCACTTGTCTTCCTACTATTCCAGCAATATCTCCTACATCATTACTTACACTAACAGAGCCATCAAACGAACATGATTAATATTTCCTTCATTTACACAAGCAATTCCACCAATATATGAAACTCTATCACAATCAATATTAGCGTTTATTATATTTAAATTCTGAATTGTTCCAGAATTCCACACAAATAATCCATAATAGTAATTATCATCATTAGGATTATTCTGTATAATGTTTAGATTTTTAATGGTATGATTATTTCCTTCAAATACGCCATAGAAATAATTTCCATCATAAAAAACATTTAGCTTTCTTTTTACATCCCCAATTGGATTCCAAAAATGTCCAGATAAATCAATATCAGAAATTAATTCATAATATTTATCTTTTTCTTCCTTTTCATTAACATTTTTTGCTAATAAAGCTAATTCAGAAGCATCTTTAATTAAATATGGAGATTCCTTTGTTCCATCACCAGCAGCATATTCCTTAGCTGCATAATCAATCCATACTCCCTGATATTCAATACTCGCTTCTTTTGCGCTTACTGATGATAACATAGTTATTGACATAACTAGAGATAACATAGTAATACACATTACTTTTAAAAATACTTTTCTTATGTTCTTCCCTCCCTATCTACAGTATATTACACATAAATATTCGTTTATATATTTTCAAACCAAACACCCCTTTTCCCTACTCAAATACAAAAAAGTAGTAATACTTTTTTGTATTACTACCCAATTTTTTAATCAATATTCTACTAATATATTATGAGTTTAAATAAACCATTACAAATCTAAATATTTTATCAAGATAATATTTAGAAGTAATGCAATACCATTTGCTATAAATTGAATATATTGTTTCTCTTCTAAGTTATTTAATGCATTATTAAATCTCTCATTGCCTTTTAAATAATGCTTTGCATTTTTATCACTTAAATTCTTCTTTACATACGCCTTAGCTTCTTCTACTTCACTTACTTTTCCTTCACTATATTGTCTAGTAATGTATCTAGCAAATAAATATTGTTCAAATAAATTTGATCTTGATATACTATCCTTTGTCATTCTATATTTTAAAACACATTCATTCACATTAGAAATTTTAAATCCTTGAAGTATTGCTCTTAATGTAAAGTCATAGTCTTCACAAAGTGGCATATTTCTATAGCCATTTAACTTATCAAATACTTCTTTTTTACCAAACCATGTTGGATGAGAAATAACTTGATTATAATTAATACATTTTTTTATCTTTTTAAAATCAGTTGGAACTTTTTTTATTGAATAAATAGTATTTCCATCTTCATCGATCATTTGTGAAATTCCACCTATTAAATCAAAATCATTTTCTTCCAAATACTTCTTTTGATGTTCCATTCTATATAATTCAGAAATATCATCTGCATCCATTCTACAAATATATTTTCCTTCAGCAAGTTCAAGTCCTCTATTTAAAGTATTTGTTAGCCCCATATTTTTATCATTTATATAGAATTTAATACGTTCATCCTTACATACATAATCATTTATAAATGCTATATGTTCTTTATTATCTGGATTATCTAAAATAATAATAAATTCAAAATCATTATATGTTTGATTAATAATTGATTCTATGGACTGTTTTAAACATTCTATGCTTTCTTTATAAGTTGCCATAATAACACTTGTTTCTACCATTTAAATTTCTACTACTTTTTTACACAAATCTTTTTGTATAAAAATTTCCTTTCTATTAAATATATACATAATAAGTATATATTAAATTAACCTTTACAACAATAAATCATTCATATCTTGAATTATAAATATAACAGCTCAAAAATAATATAATAAATATTTCTGAGCTGCTTTCTACTAAATTGTAATGAATTAAATTATCCTAGCCAAACACCATTAGCATCAAAGCGATAATCTACTGTATTGATTTTATAATCTCCTGTAACCATCTTTCCATTAGCGTCTACATAATACCAATTACTTCCTGATTTTACCCATTGGGCACTAATTACACCACTTGAAGCTGCATAGTAATC
>OHDP01000883.1_pt1 | contig 16197 bp, 10 predicted proteins | sample 1567011 | NCBI WGS metagenome assembly OHDP01 (sample SAMEA3879532, study PRJEB24766) | human gut metagenome | biome: human-associated habitat; feature: feces | place: USA | collected 1985/1987
ATCAACCAATTCCCAATAGTTGCCTTTTTTCTTTACAATAATTGGTTGCAAACAATAATAATCGTTATCATCCCTTTTACTCTCTGCAAAATCAAACAAATCCTCTAAAAGTTCCTCTACCTGTACATTTGTCCATCTATATCCTCGTTGGTATGATGGTACAAAAAAACTCTCATCAAACAATTCATTTATCGGTTTTAATGTTACTGTTGCCATTTCTTCATCTCCATTCTTGCTTAGTTTCAACTATACTTACGCCATCTTGCGTCCCTCATCAACTACATCTAAAGTCAACATCTCTCTGTCGATAAATCAAATTTTCCTTGTACACAATACCTCCATTGCCATTCTATTTCTTTTGCTGATGGTGGTAGTCTATCCTTACTAAAATCCAATAATTTCACTCCCTTTTTATTTATTAACTTCTACATTCCTCGTACTTTCAATAATTCATGTTCAGCCTTTTAGGCTAATACATCATATATTAAATTCATTTATCAAAAAATCCTTGCAGCCCAAAGTGTCTATAATAAATCCAGCGACTTAGTTTCTGCTTACATCAAAATCAGGAAGCCCCTATTTACAGAGCTTCCTGCTATTTTCTTCCTATTCAAACTCAATCGTTCCAGGTGGTTTGCTAGTCAGATCATAGAATACCCGGTTAACTCCCCTTACCTCATTTATAATTCTGCTCATGACTGTCTGGAGAACCTCAAATGGAATCTCTGCGCTCTCTGCTGTCATGAAATCAATTGTGTTGACTGCACGAAGTGCAACCGCATAATCGTAAGTTCTTTCGTCACCCATAACACCAACGGAACGCATGTTAGTGAGGGCTGCGAAATACTGGTTTGGCATCCATGCTGGAGCCTTGCCGTTAGCTTTCTTGTACTCAGCTACGGCCTTGTCAACCTCCGAACGGTAGATAAAGTCAGCATCCTGAACGATACGAACCTTATCAGCTGTTACCTCGCCGATAATTCTGATTCCAAGTCCCGGACCTGGGAATGGCTGACGGAATACAAGATGTTCTGGTATTCCAAGCTCAAGACCAGCCTTACGAACCTCATCCTTGAAAAGGTTGCGGAGTGGCTCAATGATTTCCTTGAAGTCAACGAAATCAGGAAGTCCTCCTACATTGTGGTGAGACTTGATTACGGCTGATTCACCGCCAAGTCCGCTTTCTACAACGTCTGGATATATAGTTCCCTGTGCAAGGAAGTCAACTGCACCAATCTTCTTGGCTTCTTCCTCAAATACACGGATAAACTCTTCCCCAATAATCTTTCTCTTAGCTTCTGGCTCTGTAACGCCTGCAAGCTTAGAGTAATATCTCTCCTGTGCATTAACTCTTATAAAGTTAAGGTCGAACTGTCCTTCTGGTCCAAATACGCTCTCAACTTCATCGCCTTCATCTTTACGGAGAAGGCCGTGGTCTACGAATACACATGTAAGCTGCTTTCCAATAGCTCTTGAAAGAAGTCCGGCTGCAACAGATGAATCAACACCACCCGAAAGAGCAAGTAAAACCTTGCCACTGCCAACCTTCTCGCGGATTTCCTTAATTGTATTCTCAACAAATGCGTCCATCTTCCATGTTCCGGCACATCCGCATACTCCACGAACAAAGTTGTGAAGCATCTTGGTTCCTTCCTGAGTATGAAGAACCTCTGGGTGGAACTGAATTGCATAAAGATTCTTCTCTGTACACTCTGCTGCTGCAACCGGGCAGTCTGCTGTGTGGGCAACAATCTTAAATCCTGGTGCAACCTGTGAGATGTAGTCAAAATGGCTCATCCACACAATAGTTTTCTCTGAAACATCTGAGAATAAAGCACTGCTCTTATCTACAAATGTTTCTGTCTTTCCATACTCTCTTACTGGTGCCTTCTCAACCTTGCCACCAAGCACATGCTGCATAAGCTGTGCGCCATAGCAAAGACCAAGTACAGGTACACCAAGTTCGAAAAGTTCTTTAGTACATGTTGGCGCGCCATCTTCATAACAACTGTTAGGACCACCTGTAAGGATAATTCCCTTAGGGTTCATGGCCTTAATCTGCGCCAGGTCTGTCTTGTAAGAATAAATCTCACAATATACATTACATTCACGGACACGGCGCGCAACCAACTGGTTGTACTGACCACCGAAGTCAATGACAATAACTTTCTCCTGATCCATGATCAATCTCCAATCTTGTGTATTTATATGTACATTATAGTTAAACTTGCGCCTTATGACAAGCCTTAATTCTCCCCAATTCTTATCTTGATAATTCTCCTCCAGACAATCCTTATCTATGCATCTTTCTCCACAATTCTCTTCTTCACATAAGAATCCATCTTCTCTCTGACCATCGCCATCTTTCTGTTGGTTTCCTCATTATCAGAATGAAAATGCATAAGCTTTGCAAGATAGCCCTGCTCCACAGTAATCCTCACACTCTCATCATACACAAGTTCATAAGCAAGTGATACATGACCAATAACAGTATCAGCCGGTGTGCGTCTTATTGCTTTGAGTATACAGTGTTCCTCATCAAACGCTTCTAACACTTCATCTGTAATATCACTCTTCATGAGTTCTTCAGTCGTAGTGTTATATATTTCTTCAAGCGGAGTATCAATATTAACCTTAAATATATCAACCTTATCAGCGTCACGAAGCACATTGCAGAATGCCTGCTCGCGGCAATTAAGTCCCTGCGGAATTCTGTACATATTGTGACACCTTATTGCCAGTTCAAGCATTTCCATGTCCGATTTATTCAATCTGTCATACAGAAATACTCCATCAGAATCATATCGGTCCTCTAAAGCTCCCGGCTTATAGCCTGTACATTTGACCATACCTTTAAGAAAAGTACTGATAAGACCGTCTTTAAACAACAGGTCTGCACCAAATTTTGCATGGTCAACAGAGTCCGCATCTGAAAATGTGTTATAACGCTTTATCTGTTCAAATCTTCCAACATCATGAAGCATTCCTGATAACCATGCCAGCTCAACATCATATGCACACATTCCTGCTGCCTTTGCAATTCTTTCACACAAAGCTGCAACTCTGTAAGTGTGGTCGATTTTTAATTTAATCTTAGGGTCATCTGCATTATAAGCTGCTGTGTATTCTGCAAATGCTTTCTTAACATGCACTCTGTCAACATACACACGGTTTATCTTGGCATTTTCATAATAGCCTTCAATATCAACGACTTTTCCCTCGTTCCATGTGTCTATAATATCAGGCACATCAGATAAAGAATGACACACAACTGAAGTCAGGCTTCGGATATCATCGTTAATCTCAATAGTATCAGGTATATGAATTACCTTCATGCCTGCTGCATATCCTGCTTTAATGCCATTAATGCTGTCCTCAATGACTACACATTCTGATGGTTCACAGCCGATAAAACCTGCTGCCCTTAAGAATATGTCTGGCTCAGGCTTTCCATGCTCAACCTCATCTCCATATACAACACTAGAAAGATAATCCCATGCTCCTATTCTGTGAAGGCTCTTTTCAGCACTTGATTTCTGTGTTGAAGTTGCAACAGCACATTTGAGTCCATTATCCTTAATATAATCAAGCAGCATATGAAGCCCCGGCTTAACCGGAACTTCCTCTGTCTCCCTGATTTTGTAGACATGCTCTGTACGCATTGTACGCATTTCCCAGTAATCCTGCTCTCCATGATAATAATCATCAAAAAAGCTCTGACTAAGCTTTGCCGGTGCACCTTTAAAACTGTCGATAAGCCATAATGGCATCTCTACATTTTTCTGGGAAGCTGCCCACAGCCAGCCAAGATTAGACTGATTTTCCGTATCAATCATAACTCCGTCCATATCAAAGATAATCCCTTTTATCATAACTGCCTCCATTCTACTCCCCAAAATATCAAACCGACATCCCTTGCATACACTTCCCAGATATACGTTCATTCACTTCTTAATCTTACTTCTCTTCCAGATACTTCTTAACATACTGTCCGGTATAAGACTTCTTAACCTTAACAATCTCCTCAGGCGTTCCCTTGGCAATAACAGTTCCGCCGCGGTCGCCACCCTCTGGTCCCATATCTATAATATAATCTGCTGTCTTAATAACATCAAGATTATGTTCAATAACAACTACAGTGTTGCCACCCTCTGCAAGCCTGTGAAGGATATTGACAAGCTTGTGGACATCGGCAAAATGCAGTCCGGTTGTAGGCTCATCAAGAATATATATAGTCTTTCCTGTGCTTCTTCTTGAAAGCTCTGTTGCAAGCTTGATTCTCTGTGCCTCACCACCTGAAAGCTCAGTTGATGGCTGTCCAAGCTTGACGTAAGACAAGCCAACCTCGTTGAGAGTCTCAATCTTTCTTCTTATACTTGGCACATTTTCAAAGAAATCAACTGCATCCTCAATAGTCATGTCAAGAACATCATATATGCTCTTATCCTTGTATTTTACTTCAAGAGTTTCTCTGTTGTAACGCTTACCCTCGCAGACTTCACAAGGAACATACACATCCGGCAGGAAATGCATCTCTATCTTGATAATACCGTCACCGGAGCATGCCTCACATCTTCCACCTTTAACATTAAAGCTGAATCTGCCCTTCGTATATCCTCGCTCCTTGGCGTCCTTAGTCGTTGCAAACAGGTCTCTTATCATGTCAAATACACCTGTATAGGTTGCCGGATTAGACCTTGGTGTTCGTCCAATTGGTGACTGATCAATATTAATGACCTTATCAAGCTGCTCTATTCCGTCAATTCCATCATGGTCGCCCGCAATACATCTCGCCCTGTTAAGCGACTTTGCAAGGTGCTTGTAAAGAATCTCATTAACAAGTGAACTCTTGCCTGAGCCTGACACACCTGTTACGCATGTGACAACTCCAAGCGGAATATCTACATCAATATTCTTAAGATTATTCTCCCTTGCGCCTCTCACCTTAATCCAGCCAACAGGCTTTCTACGCTCTGCCGGTACAGGTATCTTGATTCTTCCTGACAGATATGCACCTGTAAGTGAGTCCTTGCACGCCATAATGTCCGTAGCAGTTCCTGTTGCGACAACTTCTCCACCATTTCTTCCTGCGCCTGGTCCGATATCCACAATATAATCGGCTGCAAACATAGTATCCTCATCATGTTCAACGACAATAACTGAGTTACCAAGATCTCGCAAATGTGTCAGAGTTCCAAGCAGCTTGTCATTATCCCTCTGGTGAAGTCCGATACTTGGCTCATCAAGAATATAAGCAACTCCTACAAGACCTGAACCAATCTGTGTTGCAAGCCTGATTCTCTGTGCTTCACCGCCTGACAGAGTTCCTGTAGCACGCGAAAGCGCCAGATAATCAAGTCCTACATCTACAAGGAACTTAATTCTCGCCTTGATTTCCTTAAGAATCTCTGCACCAATAAACAGCTGTCTCTCTGAAAGCTTCATATTCTCAAGGAATTCCTGAAGCTTTATAATAGACATGTTAGTAATCTCATATATGTTCTTATCTGCAATAGTAACAGCAAGTGAAGACGGCTTAAGTCTCTGTCCGTGGCAGGCCGAACAAGGTCTTATTCTCATAAATTCCTCATACTGCTGCTTAGTATTATCAGAATATGTTTCTCTGTATCGTCTTTCCATATTCTTGATAAGACCTTCAAATGCGACATCATATACGCCCTCACCGCGCTGGCCTTTATATTTAACCTTTACAGAATGTCCCTTAGTACCATTGATAATAATATCCTTAATATCATCAGGATAATCCTTGAATGGTGTCTTTAATGAAAATCCATATTCCTCTGCAAGTGCATCAAGAACCGCCCTGCTAAAGCTGCCCTCATCCTTAGATGACTGCCATCCCATTCCGACAATAGCACCTTCATCAATGCTGAGACTCTCATCCGGTATAAGCAGCTCTGCATCAAACTTCATTGTATAACCAAGTCCGAAACAGTCCGGGCATGCGCCAAATGGATTGTTAAACGAAAAGCTTCTTGGCTCAACCTCATCAATACTTATACCACAGTCTGGGCAGGAAAAGCTCTGGCTGAAATTAAGTGTCTCGCCATCAATAACATCTACTGTCATAAGACCTTCGGCAAGCTTAAGAGCTGTCTCAATAGAATCTGTAAGTCGTTTCTGGATTCCGTCTCTTACAGAAAGTCTGTCTACAACAATCTCAATATTATGCTTCTTATTCTTATCAAGCTTAATCTCATCTGTCAGCTCATACATGCTTCCATCAGCAATAACACGCACAAATCCGCTCTTCTTTGCCTGCTCAAACAGCTTTACATGCTCACCCTTTCGTCCACGGACAACAGGTGCAAGAACCTGAATCTTAGTTCTTTCAGGAAGCGCCATAATAACATCAACCATCTGGTCAACTGTCTGTTTGTTGATTTCTCTTCCACATTTTGGACAATGCGGAATACCAATTCTTGCATAGAGAAGTCGGAAATAATCATATATTTCTGTAACAGTTCCTACTGTAGAACGTGGATTCCTGTTAGTTGACTTCTGGTCTATAGAAATAGCCGGTGAAAGTCCTTCAATACTGTCAACATCAGGCTTTTCCATCTGCCCCAGGAACTGTCTTGCATATGAAGACAGTGATTCCATATACCTTCTCTGACCTTCTGCATATATTGTATCAAATGCAAGGCTCGACTTTCCCGAACCTGAAAGTCCTGTAAGCACAACAAGCTTGTCTCTTGGAATATCAACATCTATTCCTTTAAGATTATGCTCTCTTGCACCCTTTATCCTTATACAGTTCTTGTAACTGCCTCTTTCAATCTCTTTCTTTAACTTACTATCAGCCATGTTTTTTTCCTTCATAAATATATTTATTAATCTCAATCATCTTGTCACGAAGCTGTGCAGCCTCCTCAAAGTTAAGCTCTGCTGCTGCCTTACGCATGTTCTTCTCAACCTGCGTCTTAACCTTCTCAAGCTCTTTGATGCTCATAGATTCATAATCAACCTTAAGCTTTCCGGAAGCATCACCCGGTTCCGCTGCCTTGCTTATACTTATCAGATCTCTTACTGCCTTCTTGATTGTCTGTGGAGTAATTCCATGCTCATCATTATACTCCTGCTGAATCTTTCTTCTTCGTTCTGTCTCTGAAATAGCCTTTTCCATAGATTCAGTAATCTTGTCTGCATACATGATAACATGTCCCTCTGCATTTCTTGCAGCTCGACCAATCGTCTGTATAAGCGATGTCTCTGTTCTTAAGAAGCCTTCCTTATCAGCATCAAGTATTGCAACAAGGCTGATTTCAGGAATATCCAGACCTTCTCGCAACAGGTTGATTCCAACAAGAACATCAAATCCATCAAGACGCATATCTCTTATAATCTTCTGACGCTCAAGCGTATCAATATCTGCATGAAGATACTTAACCCTGATTCCTGCCTCTTTAAGATAATCAGTAAGGTCCTCCGCCATTCTCTTGGTAAGTGTAGTAACAAGCACTTTGTTCTTCTTGGCAGTTTCCTTGTTAATCTCAGATATAAGGTCATCAATCTGTCCTTCAATCGGCTTAACAGTTATCTCCGGGTCAAGAAGTCCGGTAGGTCTGATAACCTGCTCTGTTCTCATAAGCTCATGCTCTGCCTCGTATGTGCTTGGTGTTGCTGATACAAAAAGCATCTGTGAAATCTTGCTCTCAAACTCGCTGAAATTAAGCGGTCTGTTGTCCTTCGCAGATGGCAGTCTGAAGCCATAATCTACAAGCGTAGTCTTTCTTGACTGGTCACCGGCATACATGCCTCGAATCTGCGGAATAGTGATATGCGACTCATCCACAATAATAAGAAAATCATCTGGAAAATAATCCATCAGCGTATACGGAGGACACCCTGCCGGAAGTCCTGCCAGATGTCTTGAATAATTCTCTATTCCTGAACAAAAGCCTGTCTCCTGCATCATCTCTATATCAAAATTCGTTCTCTCTTCAATTCTCTGTGCCTCTAGAAGCTTATCCTCACTCTTGAAATACTTCACTCTCTCGGCAAGCTCTGCCTTAATATTCTCAATCGCAGCGTCCATCTTCTCCTTCTCAACAATATAATGTGAGTTAGGGAATATCGCAATATGTTCAAGAACGCCTTTAACTTCGCCTGTTAGGGAATCTATCTCACTTATTCTGTCCACTTCATCACCAAAGAATTCAACTCTTATGGCATCACCTGATGATGATGAAGGATACACTTCAACAACATCGCCTCTTACCCTGAAGGTTCCTCGCTTAAAATCCTGGTCGTTCCTTACATACTGGATATCAATAAGCTTTCTTATGCAATCATCCCTGTCCTTCTCCATTCCCGGACGAAGCGAAATAACCATGTTCTTATAATCAACCGGCGCACCTAATCCATATATACATGAAACCGAAGCAACGATAATAACATCATTTCTTTCAGAAAGTGCCGCTGTTGCCGAATGTCTTAATTTATCAATTTCATCATTAATAGATGAATCCTTCGCAATATAAGTGTCACTCTGAGGTACATAGGCCTCTGGCTGGTAATAATCATAATAGGAGACAAAGTACTCAACCGCATTCTCTGGAAAGAACTCCTTCATCTCCCCATACAACTGCGCTGCCAGTGTCTTATTATGGCTTATAATAAGTGTAGGTTTCTGAACATTCTGTATAATGTTCGCCATTGTAAATGTTTTACCAGAACCAGTTACACCAACTAGAGTCTCAAACTGATTGCCTTCCTCAAAGCCCTTTGTAAGTGCTTCAATAGCCTGCGGCTGGTCGCCCATCGGCTTAAAATCCGAATGTAATACGAATCTGTCCATAATCCCTCCCTATTAAATACATTTTTCTCATTATACAATATAACAGCCAAAAAGTACAGAACAAACATTCGATTTGCCCTGTACTTTATTCCATACCTCTATATTCGTTATTCTGCCGCGCTGACACTCATTTTTCCATTGAGATACTCTACTGCTGCCTTCAACTGCACATCTTCAGTCGCATCATCCGGAAGCTCCACAATACTGTCAGGTGTCACTCCCTTGCCGTGAATATCCTGTCCCTTAGGAGTGAAATATTTGGCAATTGTATACTTAACCGCACTTCCATCAGTAAGCGGACGGATTGTCTGCACAATGCCCTTACCAAATGTCTGTGTTCCGATTATCTGTGCCTTATCATAATCCTGCATTGCACCGGCAAATATCTCAGATGCACTTGCACTATTGCCATTTACCAAAACTGCCATCGGAATATTAAGCTCATGATTATCAGAACCTGAATATTCCTGTCTCTTACCAGACTTAGTCTCTGTATACACGATAAGTCCGTTCGGAAGAATATAATCTAGCATATCAGCCACAGTCTTAAGAACTCCGCCAGGATTATTTCTTATATCAATTACAAGTCCTGTAATTCCCTGCTTCTGAAGGTCATCAACAGCCGATTTAAACTGCTCTGTTGTAACATCATCAAACTGTGAAATATAGATATATCCAATATTATTCTCAAGTACCTCTGATGAAACAGTCTTAATATCAATCTTGTCTCTTGTAACTGTGAAACTCAGCTTCTCGCCATTTCTCATAACAGTAAGATTAACATCTGTACCCTTCTCACCCTTAATAAGAGCAACCGCTACAGAAAGATCCATTCCTGTAATATCCTCGCCATTAACCTCTGTTACCTTATCTCCATTTCTGATACCAGCCTTATATGCCGGTGCATCCTCATATGCTTCTGATATAAGTATTGAACCGTCGTCAGCCTTCTGGCATACCGCACCAATTCCATAGAAAGAACCTGATGTTGACTCCATCATTGACTTATATTCTTGAGGCGTATAATAAACAGTATATTTATCACCATATGCAGCAAGATATGCCTTAAAAATGTTGTCTGCAGCCTTTTCATCATCTACATCATCAAAGTAGAATCCATCTCCAAGCAGCGAATCCAAAGCATTCAGCTTACCTTCAACCTTAGTTCCGATTCCTTCGTTATCACTTGTTCCAACATCCTGAACATATATACGTCCGTCCATTCCAATATGGATATTACCACTTCTTATAAGTCCAATGAATACGCATGACAACGCCAGTATCACAACCAGCAGTGTTGCCACAACACCAATAATAACGCCTTTGCCTAAAGCATGTTTTCTCTTTCGTTCCTGTGCGGCCCCTTCCGAAGAAAAAGGTCTGTTATTATCATATTCCATTGAGTCCTCCTATTAAGTTGAATTATTTATTAAAATATGGCATAGGATTAACATATTGGCGAGTTTTTCCATCATCGAGCATTACATCAAAATGCAGATGTGCGCCAAATGAATTACCCGTATTCCCCATAACACCAAGCTTCTGTCCCTTCGTCACCTGGGCTCCTACTGATACATTTAAACTATCAAGATGCAGGTATCTCGTATACAGTCCATTACCATGATAAATCATCACATAATTACCCGCTGTTGAGTAATACTCACTCTGCCTGTGTGCAATAACAACTTTACCGTCATAAGCTGCATATACAGGATCACCTGAAACTCCTGCCCTGACCGCTCCAATATCCACACCTTTATGCGGTGAAGTTCTGTCAGATGTATCTCCGTATGGAGAAGTTATTCTTGTACTTGTTGTTGGCCATTTGAAAGTTCCGCCATCATATCTGTTAGACGGAGTAACTCCGCTTGCTTCCTCTGCCTTAATCTTGGCTGTTATAGAAGCAATCTCTGCATCGAGCTTCTTCTCGTCAGCTTCGAGCTGTTTCTTATAAGCCACCTGATCAGCCGTATTCTTACTCAAAGCATTAAGCTGGGCAGTCTTCTCATTCTGGACAACCTCAAGTGCATCAACCTGTGCCTGAAGTGCCTCCTGACTGGCAGTCAGAGTCTCTTTATCTTCTTCAAGCTTTACTTTAGAAGATGATATAAGATTAATCGTTGACTGATATTCCTCAAGCATCTTTCTGTCATACTCTGATATCTTATTAATATACTCAAATTTATTAAGCATATCCGCCATACTCTGTGATGATAAAAGCACCTCAACATATGTATAATCATTATGCTCATACATAAACTGGATTCGAAGCTTCATAGCCTCATACTGGCTTTCCTTATCAGCCTCAGCCTGCTCAAGCTGTGCCTGTGTCTCCTCAATCTCAGCCTCTAATGTTGCAATCTGGGTATTAATATCATCTAATGACGCTGACAATTCTCCCATCTGGGCATCCAGTCCCTGAATAAGAGATGTAAGGTCTGAACTCTGCGCCTTAAGCTGAGCAATCTTGTCTTCTGTTTCTTTCTTTTTATTCTGTATATCATTCTGCTGGTTCTGGGCATTCTTCAGATCCGACTTATTATCTCCAAATGTAACCTGTGCAAAACAATACGGTATAAGCAGCATTACAATCATGAGTGCCGCTGTTATTTTCTTTATTAAATTGTTACAAAACAGTGCTTTCTCCATACAGCCACTCCTTTACCATAATTAAAATGTTTTCTAAAAACAAACAGGGACTTCTGCATCCGTTTGCAAAAGCCCCCAAAAACTATCCGAAACTATACATCGGCATGCTTTCTTACAGCGAAGAAACTTCCTATAAGACCAATACCAATTCCAAGAATAACTGCTACCGGAATAAGTACCTCAAATACTTCTGATGCTGGCATAAATGCTAATATATTCTGTAAAACAGAGAATTTTCCAAGAACAAAATTAACAACTCCACCATAAATATACCTCAATATTGCTACCGGAATAATAGCACCTATAAGTCCTATAACGATACCTTCTACGAAGAATGGCGCATTAACAAATGCATCCGTAGCTCCTATATATTTCATGATTGATATCTCATCTTTTCGTACTGTAATACCAATTACAATTGTATTAGTAATAAGGAATATAGATACCGCAAGAAGAACAACAATTACTGCAACTGCAACATAACTTACAAGTCTTGCTGCACTGGCAAGTCCGCTTGCTGTAACCTCTGAACGGTTAACCTGTCTTATTCCATCCTTATTCTCAAGGTACTTAACCAGTGTACCCTGATTACTTGCATCCTTAAGATATACTTCATAAGAAGAAGAATTAGCTAAAGGATTATCATCCTTGAAGCCTTCTGCAAGTTCAGGATATGCGGCGAAATACTCACCCTTGAAGCTCTCCCATGCATCATCAGCTGATACATACTGAACTCTTGATACTTCTTCTCTTTTGCTGATTTCATCTCCAAGCTTCTTAATATCTGTCTCACTGAGATTTTCGTCAAAGAAAACTGTTACACAGACCTCTGTCTCAGCCTTCTTAATCATATACTGAAAATTAACCACTATAGAATAGAATACTCCAAAAAGGAATATACATGCTGTAATTGTTGCTATTGATGCCAGTGAGAACATCTTATTACGATGGATATTCTTAAATCCATCTTTAATATGATATGCTAATGACCTAATCTTCATAGAAATAACCACCCTTTTCCTGATCGCTGATAATCTTTCCTTCACTCATAGTAATAGTTCTCTTCTTCATCTGCTGAACTATCTCCATATTATGGGTAACTACAAGTACTGTTGTTCCCTGCTTATTAACCTGATTAAGAATCTTCATGATTTCATTAGAATTGGCAGGATCAAGGTTACCTGTTGGCTCGTCACACAACAATATAGCCGGCTTGTTAACCAGCGCTCTTGCAATTGCGATTCTCTGCTGCTCACCACCTGATAACTCATTAGGAAAAGCCTTATATTTGTCAAGAAGTCCTACCATGGAAAGCATCGCAAGTACTCTTGACTTAATCTTTCTGTTAGGAGCTTCTACTACCTTCTGTGCAAATGCGATATTCTCATATACATTTCTGTCTGGTAACAGACGGAAATCCTGGAATACTACACCAATATCTCTTCTAAGATACGGAAGCTTCTTTCTTGTTATCTTATTGAGATATTTCTTATTAACATATATCTTACCTGATGTAGGATCTAATTCCTTAAGTAATAGTTTGATAAGAGTCGACTTACCTGAACCACTCTTACCTACTATAAATACGAATTCACCTTTCTGGATGTGAAGATTAATTCCATTAAGCGCAGCAACGCCAGTGGAATATGTCTTCGTAACATCTTCCATGATTATCATGTATCATTTCCTCCAAAAATCACTAAAATGTATCTTTACTTTCCATATACTTCATGTACTTAACTACCATAAGAGCAATCTTAAATGTTATTGCATCATCAAACACTCTGAGGTCAAGTCCGGTTATCTTCTGTATTTTATCAAGTCTGTAAACAAGTGTATTTCTATGGATGTAAAGCTGTCTTGATGTTTCTGAAACATTAAGGCTGTTCTCAAAGAACTTGTTAATTGTTGACAAAGTCTCATCATCAAAATCATCAGGAGCCTTTCCTTCAAATATCTCCTTAATGAACATCTGACATAATGGTATAGGAAGCTGATATATAAGACGGCCTATTCCTAATCTGTTGTAAGCAACAACATTCTTATTGCTGTAGAAAATCTTTCCCACATCAAGTGCCATCTTAGCTTCCTTGTAGGACTTGGAGACATCCTTCAGTTCCTGTACCACAGTACCGTATGCAACTTTTACATCCAACAATGCTTCCGCATTCATCATGGCCACAATAGTCTCTGCCAGTTCGTGCAATGCCTGCGGCGTTGTAGTATTCTCCACAGACTTGATCAGGATCAGGCTGGATTCGTCTACAGCAGTCACATAATCTCCCGACTGGGGTGAGAACATGCTCTTAAGCACTTCCGATACAATACCGTCCTTCTCATCCTTCGTCTCGATCAGATATACCGCTCTGGGACAAGTTACTTCCACATGAAGCTTCTTCGCTCTGTTGTAGATATCTACCAACAACAAATTATCCAGTAACAGATTCTGGAAGAAGTTGTTCCGGTCAAAACGCTCTTTATAGGCAATGACGAGATTCTGAATCTGGCTGACGGCAATCTTGCCCACCATATACACATCGTCCGTCATTCCGCGGGCAACCAGCACGTATAAAAGTTCACCTTCATCACGGATCTTCAGAAGATGATGCACTCCGATCACCTGACTGTCCGCAGGGGATGCTGCAAAGCCTGTGATCAGATCGGTCGTAATGTCATCTCTCTCCATGGTAGATGCCACTTCGGATCCGTTCAGGTCATAGACTCCGAGGTCAACTTTTGTGATTGCTTTCAATTCATCAATGCTTGTCTGTATAATCTGGCCTGTAATCATATTGTCCACGCCTTTCTGTAATATTTCATATCCGCTTGCTCTACTCATAACCAAAAAGCCCCTATGCAAGCAGTCTCGCCTTTTAACTATGTCCCACAATCCTTCCCCTCTATTCGCATATCGTTGGATTGGCAGCACTATATATGTTTAGTATAAAGGATTTGTGCATTTGGTGCAAGCAAAATGCTGAAAAAAGACCCTGTCTGTAATCGCAGACAGGGTCTTGAAATTTCTGATTAAAACTAGTTGGTAATAACCTGCTCGGTCTCTTTGTCGAATACATGGATCTTCTCAACATCCAGAGCGAACTTAACGGTATCGCCGGGTCTTGCAGTGGTACGAGAATCTACTCTTGCGGTCATAGGGAACTCGTCAAGATCGAAGTACAGATATACTTCTGCACCAAGTAACTCGTAAACCTTGATGGTAGAGGTAAATACGCTCTGAGGAGAGGTCTCAATGTACATCTCAGAATCATATACATCCTCAGGACGGATACCGAAGGTAACAACCTTTCCATCGTAACCGCCATCGATCAGCTTCTTGGACTTAGCGGGAGGAAGAGGAATGCTGTGGCCTGCGATTACCAGGTTAGCGATGTCGCCTTCTACCTTAACAGTAGCATCTAAGAAGTTCATCTGCGGAGATCCCATGAATCCTGCTACGAACAGGTTACAAGGCTTCTCATACAGGTTCTGAGGAGTATCTACCTGCTGGATAACGCCGTCCTTCATAACAACGATTCTGGTACCAAGGGTCATAGCCTCGGTCTGGTCATGTGTAACGTAGATGATGGTGGTGCCCAGTCTCTGATGCAGCTTAGCGATCTCGATACGCATCTGTACACGCAGCTTAGCATCCAGGTTGGACAGAGGCTCATCCATCAGGAATACCTTAGGGTTACGAACGATTGCACGTCCCATAGCAACACGCTGTCTCTGACCACCGGACAGAGCCTTGGGCTTACGATCAAGCAGCGGAGTCAGATCCAGGATCTTAGCTGCTTCCTTAACCATCTTGTCGATCTGATCCTTGGGAACTTTTCTCAGCTTCAGGCCAAATGCCATGTTGTCATATACGGACATATGAGGATACAGAGCATAGTTCTGGAATACCATTGCGATATCTCTGTCCTTAGGCTCTACATCATTAACTACTCTGTCACCGATCTTCAGTTCACCGGAAGAGATATCTTCCAGACCTGCGATCATACGAAGAGTGGTGGACTTACCACATCCGGAAGGACCTACGAAAATGATGAACTCCTGATCTGCGATCTCAAGGTTGAAATCCTTAACAGCTTCAAAACCGTTAGGATATACTTTGCAGACATTCTTTAAAGATAAACTTGCCATTTGAAAATACTCCTTTCATATTTACAATGTTACTTTCTCTCATTGTGAAACGATATGTCTCGTTTGAATCTGAAATCAGTATAACGAAATTCACGAAAATGTGCCATACCACTATTTCACAAAGATTTTGAATCATATTGTATGAATTGCTTATAAACTTTTCTTTTTTTTTAAATGCTTGTCAGATTGAACAAATCTGTTTCTATTTCTTGGACATTTTCCACAAGGTGGTCTCTACTGTGTCTCTTTTTCCGGCTTTTTGTAGAACGTAAGCTGATTTTTTCCACGTCTTTTTGACACATATAACGCATTATCCGCGGATTTGTACAGATTTTCAAAGGTATTGCCGTCTCCGGGGAACACTGCTGCTCCCACGCTGGCTGTAACAGAATACTTCACATATTCTCCGACTTCAAACTGGTGGAAAAACTGTTCGATCTTCTTTCCTTCCCGTTCGATCATGGTAATATCACGGATGTCCTTGAGAAATACCATGAACTCGTCACCACCGGTACGGCCCACAATGTCCGTTGCTCGGAACATGGACTGCAGGCGCACTGCCAGGTTCCGGAGCACTTCAT
>OHDP01000917.1_pt1 | contig 15478 bp, 12 predicted proteins | sample 1567011 | NCBI WGS metagenome assembly OHDP01 (sample SAMEA3879532, study PRJEB24766) | human gut metagenome | biome: human-associated habitat; feature: feces | place: USA | collected 1985/1987
TCAGCGTTTCTAAAGTACGGATATTACGTCCTTCACGTCCGATAATTCTTCCTTTCATCTCATCACTTGGAAGCTGAACTACAGAAATTGTAGTCTCTGCAACATGATCTGCTGCACATCTCTGAATTGCATTCACAACATACTCTTTTGCTTTCTTGTCAGCCTCTTCCTTTGCCTGAGTTTCCAGTTCTCTGACCATCTTGGCTGTGTCATGCTTGACGTCATCTTCAACAGTTTTTAACAGATATTCTTTTGCCTGTTCGGAGGTAAGTCCTGAGATTCGTTCCAGTTCCTGCACACGTTTCTGGCTAAGTTCTTCTACTTTGGCTTCACGCTGGCGAAGATGTTCTTCCTTCGCTGTCAGTTTGTTCTCACGATGTTCCAGTACATCTGACCGTTTGTCGACCGATTCTTCTTTCGCGAGTACACGCTTCTCATAACGCTGTAACTCCGCTCTTCTTTCTTTCGTCTCTTTCTCAAGTTCATTCTTTGTCCTGATGGACTCTTCCTTTACTTCCAAAAGAGATTCCTTCTTCGTCGTCTCTGCAGTCTTTACAGCATCGTCAATGATTTCTCTTGCTTTTGCTTCTGCATTCCCAATCTTGCTTTCCGCATTCTTTCTCAGATTGGAAACTGTAACAAAGTGAGTAATGATTCCGACTATCAACGCGAGGGCCACGGCAACGCCTATAAATAAACCTAGACTTATCTGCACAGGAGCACCTCCTTATTCGATTTTCATTGTACATATTACTCAAATACAACACTTAAATTTTATACTGTTTCAACAACAATGTCAAGCATTGTAATTATTATTTTGTATCACATGACACACCCCGGGTTACTGTTCACTCCCGTGTCAGTTACTCTGTTTATCATAATCTGATATAACATGACGGATCACTTCATAACGAAATCCTTTTCGTGCAAGATATCCTAATATCTTTTGATATTCCTGCTCTTCCATTCTTTCCGGATCAACCTTCTTTTTTCGCAGTATCCTTCGGATTGCCTCTTCCTCTGAATCTTCACTATAGCACTGTTCAAAAGCCAGACAAATCAAATCATCAGAAACTCCCTTCTGCGACAGCAGTGCCTTGATTTCCCGTTTGCTTTTACTATCTTTGCGGCTCATAACAAAATTTTCCGCATATCTTGCATCATCTAGATATCCAAAAGATCTCACATATTCAATTGCTCCGCTGATTGCATTCTCCGGATATTGTCCCGCCTTCAGTTTTTTCCTTAATGCAGACTCTGTACGATCCATATCCTCCAGCAAATGCATTGCTCTCTTCTTTGCGCGTTTCAACAGTACCTCATTCTGAATCTTTTCATAATTTTCCTGCGTGAGATCTTCTCCCTGCTTTATACCAAAACGCTTCAACTCACCTTTATAAAGCACAAATGCAAATGTTCCATCCAGATATACTTTAAACTTCGTCTTTGTCTGCTCCTCTATCCCGGTAACAATCATTCTTTCTTTTCTGCCTCATCAGCCGCTTTAGAAGCCGGTGTCAGCTTCAGATCACTCGATGCTCCTGTCTTCTTCTCAGCATCCGGAAGCTCCTTCTCTGCTTCTTCTGACCCGGATAATGCATAATGTGCTCTCACCTTCTGATCCAGTGTCTCCATCACTTCCGGATGTGATTCCAGATATGCCTTTGCATTCTCTCTTCCCTGACCGATCTTCTCTCCCTCATATGCATACCACGCACCACTCTTCTTCACAAGATCAATATTGGTTGCGAGATCAAGAATATCTCCCGCACGGGAAATACCTTTTCCAAACATAATATCAAATTCCGCTTCTTTGAACGGCGGGGCAATCTTATTCTTCACAATACGGATTCTTGTACGGTTTCCTACCATCTCTCCACTCTGCTTTAAAGTCTCGATTCTTCTGACATCCATACGCACAGATGCATAGAATTTCAGCGCACGTCCTCCTGTCGTTGTCTCTGGATTTCCAAACATTACTCCAACTTTCTCACGTAGCTGGTTAATAAAGATCACAATACAGTTTGACTTGCTGATAACCGGTGTCAGCTTTCTCAATGCCTGTGACATCAATCTTGCCTGCAGACCAACATGACTGTCTCCCATATCCCCTTCGATCTCCTGTTTTGGAACAAGTGCAGCTACAGAGTCAATGACAATAATATCAATGGCCCCTGAACGTACCATTGTCTCTGCAATCTCAAGGGCCTGATCTCCACTGTCAGGCTGTGAAATATAGAGTTCATCAATATCTACTCCGATATTCTTTGCGTATACAGGATCCAGTGCATGCTCTGCATCGATAAATCCGGCAATTCCGCCTCTCTTCTGAACCTCAGAAATCATATGAAGTGCGACAGTTGTCTTACCACTTGATTCAGGACCATAAACCTCGATCACACGTCCCTTTGGCACACCGCCAAGTCCAAGTGCCAGATCAAGGCTCAGACATCCGGTAGGAACTGTCTCTACAGCTACATGCGCCCCTGATTCTCCCAGCCGCATCACAGCACCCTTACCAAAATCTTTCTCCAGCTTTGCGATCGCCGCATCCAGTGCTTTCTTCTTCTCTTCGTTATTCGCCAGCTTTGTAACGCTCTCTTTGCCTGCCATAATTTTCTCCTTCTCTATCTCTCTTAGTGTATAAAACCTATTCTCTCTTTTTCGAACAGTTGTTCGTCTATGAATAGATTTTATTATACTTCTTTCAAAATGTCAACAATAATTCTTCCCCTTGATTTTGTTGCAATAATACGATATACCATGGAATTCTCTTCCTGAAACAGAAGAATTGAAGTTCATGTGAATCAGTGCCGGCTTAAAGATCTGCCGGCCAGACAACTAAAGAATAGCATAAGGAAAGGCAGAATGCAAGTACCACAGCACTTACATTCCGCCTTTTATACTACACTGCTTTCCAATGTTTCACTTCTTCTTTGTAAAAGATAATTCCTTCCCGGATAATTTTGAATCCACTGCCTTCAAGTTCCGCAATCGTAACAGAACAGTTTGGCGGTACTTCATTTTTCCAGAAATGTTCTACGGAAAGACTACCTCTCATCCTGTTCAGCATTGCTGTCATCGCAGCACCATGTGTAGAAATCAGAAGATTCTTATCCTTCAGCTTCTTACTCTCTTCAAGACTCTTTAAAAACTCTCCGGTTCTCTCATAAAGTTGTTCTACACTTTCAGCATCTTCCGGCGGAATATAATTTCCTGTATCCTGAAAGAATTTCTGGAATGCAAGATTCTCTTCTTTCGTCTTATCTACACAGGACATTCCCTCATACGAGCCAAAAGAAATTTCCTGGATTCTCTGATCTTCATAAAGCGAAATGTTGCGTCCCTCAAGAAGAATCTCCGCTGTTTCTTTTGCACGCCGCAAGGGACTGGTATAAGCCAGATCAATCTGGTATTGTCTCATCCCATAAGAAGTTTCCCGGGCAAGATGACGCCCATATTCATTTAAGGGAATATCCTTTCGTCCCTGTACCAGTTTTTTCTTGTTCCAATCCGTCTCTCCATGACGCACAATATATAGCCTCACTGCTGCCTACACTCCCTCTTCTTATCTTTTTAATATTTCTCTCCTGATATATCTGTAAGTAGTTTCCTCGCCTTCTTCCGCAAGCATATGAAGCAGTTTTTCTAATAATTCTCTTGTATCTTTATGCATCAGTTCATCTGCACGTCCGTTCTCATAATAAGCAAGCGGTGCATCAGAGGTATATGCATCCCCGAGATACACTTTACTTGCTGCAATGCGGTCAAGAAACATCTCTACTACATATCTCACCGGCATCTTCATTCCCGCCAGAAGGTTCGGTCCCTCCAGACTATAATCAATCCAGTATTCATAATGGTGTTTGTTCCTGCCTTTGTGGTGGAGCCATGCGGAAGAATACCCTTTTTCTTCCCGTTCGGCATTATTAGGGCTTCTTGTCCCCTGATAGTATCTGCATCCCACACGGAATTCTGTCCAACTGTATTTTGACATATCATGGAGCAGTCCCTGTTTGTACAAACCAACACGAAAACACTCTTTTAAGACTAGTTTTTTGTGTTTTGTTATGGTACAAAAATGTGCAAATGCCTTCATACTTTTCCCTCTCTAGCCGGCTGTTCTTCTTTACAAAGTTCTTCTGCTTCCTGCCGTTTTTCTATTTTATTTACATTCTGCGTCTTAACTGTATAAATCGGTTTCTTTTCTGAACGACTCTTCTTTTCCTCTATCCTACGTCCAACCAGAATTGCTACGCTACGTTCTTCCAGTAATACCTCTTTCTGATTTTCCAGCTTTTTCGCTTCACAAAGCACGCCATCTTTTGTAGTCATAACAAGATACCATTCTACGTTCTTTCCAATCGTTGGTATTGCGAAGTGATGCGGCAGCCAATGCATATTATACGCTGTAAAACAAGGGAGCTCCCCTTCTTTCGTTCCTGAATACAAAACACCTAACTGACGGCTGGAAACTTCTGCTTTTACCTGCCATGCATTTTCTCCATGATAGGATACGTCCGGTATGCCACATCGCGTGGTATCCATTCCGGATAGTGCTGTACTCTGGTGAAGACAACGATGTTCTTTTCTCAGCCCGATCAGTTTCTTTATATACTGAAACAGCCAGTCATCTTTCTTTAACTGTGTCCAGTTTACCCATCCTGTCTCGTTATCCTGACAATATGCATTGTTATTTCCTCTCTGCGAATTACAGAATTCATCTCCTGCAAGAAGGCATGGAGTTCCCTGAGCTGTCAACAGGAGTTCTAATGCATTCTTCACCTGATTCTTTCTAAGATTGACAACTGTGCGTTTTCTGCTCGGTCCTTCAGCTCCGCAGTTCCAACTATAATTATAGTCTGGTCCATCCAGGTTCTTCTCACCGTTTTCTTCGTTATGTTTACAATCATAAGATACTAAATCCCATAATGTGAATCCTGTCTGTGTTGTAATATAATTGCATTTTCCGTTCTCCGATGAACGATTTTTTAACGCCCAGATCACATCATTTACCATATTCTCGTCACCTTTTAAGAAGCGACGCATCACATTCTGGAAACCATCATCTTTCTGCATCAGCTTGATATCTTTCAAAAAAGGATCTTCTATCAGCTGCTCCCACGGCACGTTATAAGGATTCAGAACAAATCCGTCCACATGATACTCCAGCATATAGAAACGCAGACATTCCGTTACATAATTTGCTGATATTCCCGGAACAAATGGCATCTCCAGTACAACTTCTATGCCCTGACTATGACATGCACGCACCATATCTTTCAACTCAAGAACTGCACTTTTTCCAGATGCATAGGCTTTTTTAGGGGCAAAATAAAAACCTTTACCATATCCCCAATAGTTCACTTTCGTTTTTCCGCACTCTTCAAATTCATAGACCGGCATACACTGAATCTGGTTGACTCCAAGTTCTTTTAAATAATCCAGTTTTTCAACAACCCCCTGGAATGTTCCCTTATGCACCACTTTTGAAGAAGAATGTTTTGTAAATCCACGCACATGCAAACCATAAGCCACTACATCTTCCCATGGGAGATGTAGACGCTGATCTTCCTGCCAGTCATAGTCCTCCATTGAAACAATTTTCCCACGAATCTGATGTTCCTGAAGTTTCCGTTCTACACCAAATTTCTCTTTTCCTGCAAGTTCTTTTACATATGGATCCACACATACTTTCCCATCAATCAGAAAATTGTATTCATATCGATCTGCCTTCAGACCTTCAACAGATAAGAAACGTACTTCTCCAACGCCTTCTTCCTCCGGCATATCAAACTGATATTCCGGAACTTCTTTCCCTCTCTTATACAGTAAAAGTTCACAGGTCTTCCCTTTTGCTACCTGAACGGCAAAATTTATATTTTTACCTTTGATATCCACTCCAAATGGCTGCGGACTCCCCTTTGTCTTCCTCATCTTTAACCCCTTTCTTGAGCAATCAATAAATTACTGCCATCCATCTGTTCCATACATTTCAACATTATCACGATTTATAAAGAAAGTTTCCTCATAATTTTCTTTCTCATAATCTTTGTCTGCCAGTAATGCTGTCGCCACCTTTACTGCTGTCTTTCCCATATTGATCGGGGATTGCGCTCCTATCCCGGTCATTCCTCCTGTACCATTCACCAGTGCTGTCTTTGTCACCGGAGAACCATCCACACTATACACGCAGATATTCGTTCTCTGCACTTCTGTGATCGCTGCCATCACCTGTTCTGCCATCGGATCACTTCCGCACATAACAGCAGCGATCTCACTGTTTTCGTTCAGGACTTGTGTCATCTCATCTTTTACATTGCTGCTGTCTCCCAACGACTCAATTCTTTTTATCACTTCGAAGCCACTGTTTGCTACAGCTTCTTCGAATCCGGTAATTCTTTCATTCACTGAGTTTACCCCAGGACTTTCTACAATCACAATTTTACCGCCATCTGGTTTCTGAACTAGAAGATCCTGCCCGCACACATATCCCGCATTCTCATTATCTGACCCTACAAATGCAGATACAAGGCTTGTCTCTTTTACTTCTGTATCAAGATTGATCACCGGAATATCTGCCTCTTTTAAGGCTTCAAGTGCGGGAGTGATTTTCTCCCAGTCTACCGGACAAAGAAATACTGCCTGTACCCCTTCGTTGATCAGCTCCCGAATCTGTTCATTCTGCAAATCAGCATCTGATGCCGGATCACGAACCATCAGGCGGTCACCTTGAGCCTCCAATGCTGTCTGGACAGAATTTTTTAATGTGTCATAAAAAGGATTCGACATATCGATCCCACTAAATCCAAACAGTCTGCCACCTTCCTCTGTATTATCATTTTTCTTATCATCCTCTTCTACTACTGCATTGTCTTCCGGTGTTCCAATATTTTTCTTTCCACATCCAAGCAATGCTACCGCTATACACAAAACTGCCACCATGCACAGTATCCATTTTTTCTTCATATTGTCTATTATCCTTTCACTTCTATCAGTAACACTTTTATTCTACCTTGTTTAACCCGAAAGTCAATCTTATCTTGCTTTTTTCTCCCCTTTTTGTTACCATCAAGATAGCTGATCATTCTCGTTTTGAACACCTGGCTGGTCAATACGGAATGAAATACAACACAGATTCAAAGGAGAAGATTATGAACGAAAACGAATCCCTCACAGTCACTTTGACACTGGAGAATAATGAGGAACTTGAATGCGCTGTTCTCAATATTTTTGAAGCAGAGGAAAAGGAGTATATTGCACTTCTTCCACTGGATGAAAACGGTGATAACACAGACGGTCAGATCTATCTGTATCGTTTCATTGATAACGGAGAAGAGGAAGAACCTGGACTTGAGAACATCGAAGAAGATGAAGAATTCGACCGTGTTTCCGCTATATTCAACGAATGGCTGGATACACAGGATTTCGGCGATATCGATCTTGATGCATTAGATGACCTGGAGGACTAAGTCTTGAGGATGTCAGCAAAGTGACTGACATCCTGTCAGTTTTTCAATAGTTCGTCTACAAAACGGGAGGGAGTAACTTCTTTCCCGTTTTTTATTTTCACATAACAGATCTTCAAAAAATCTTTTGCCCTTGTCATTGCCACATAGAATAATCTTCTCTCTTCTTCGATCTCCTTATCTGTCTTTGCCTTCTGATACGGAATCCTTCCTTCATTCGCCGCAATCAGGAATACCTGCTTGAATTCCAGCCCTTTGGAAGCATGTATCGTCATCAGCCGGACACCCGGACGTGGTCTGTTTCTTTCCTTTTCCTTCACTTTCAAAGTCTCCGTATATTCTTCTACATGTGCAAACCATTCTTCAACACTTGAAAATGCTTTCGCCGCCTCTTCGATCTCTGCCAGTACTTCATTCAGATCAGATCTGTTTATCTGATGTGTAAATGCATACTCTTTCAGAAAATCGTCATAACCAATCCTTTTTCTGATATACTGGATTGCTGCATACGGAGCCATCTTCATAAGCATCTTAACATCCCACTCAAACTGATCAATCCGGTCGATCATCCAGTCTTTATCACAATAGAACTTCCGCATGTCTTCAAAAGAAACCTGACTTCCTGACACGCTGTCTCTTCCAAGATATCGCTTTGGCCGATTCATCACCTGTAAGAAATCCTGTCTGCGCCGCTTTCCTGTTGCCAGCCGGAAATATGCCATAATATCCTTTGCGATAAAGTGTTCATAGATATTCGGAAGATGTTCTTTCATCTGAAACGGGATCTTCCGTTCCACCATTGCTTCTACCACTGCTCTCGCATCTGTATGAACCCGGAACAGAATCGCAATCTCCTCTTCTTTTATGCCATTCTCCTTACATTTCTGTATCTCTTCAAGAACATATTCTGCCTCTTCCACCGGATCTTTCACTTCCTGAATATGAAGGCAGGAACCGCCTTCACGGTTTGCTTCCAGTTTTTTACTATATCTCTCCACATTATTTTCAATGAGTTTCAAAGAATTCTGTACGATATTTGCTGTCGAACGGTAATTCATTCCAAGCAGAATTTGTTTTGCATCAGGGAAATCCTTTCCAAATCCAAGCATCAATTCCGAATCAGCTCCACGAAATCCGTAGATTGCCTGGTCATCATCCCCCACTACGAACAAATTATTCTCCGGCTGGGCCAGCATACGGATCACATCATACTGAATTCGATTAATATCCTGAAATTCATCAATCAAAACGTATCTGAATTTCTTCTGCCACTGTGCAAGTACATCTGGTCTTGAACGGAACAATTCATAACAAAGTACCAGCATATCATCAAAATCAATCTTTTTCAGTTCTTTTCTATGCCGTTCATAATTACGGTAAATATTGCGAAAAGCATCTGCACTACACTTTTCTGATACAAATTCTTCCAGCGGAATCCGATTATTCTTCACTTTTCCAATTTCTGCCACAATATCCTGAATAAAATCTTCTTCATCAAAGATCTCCATTCTTTCTTTGTTAATCACGCCACGTAAAATCTGATATTTTTCTGTCTCTGAAAGAATATTTTCCTGATTCATCCGATAAGCCCATTTCAGGATTCCATAATAGATTCCATGAAATGTCCCCACTGTAACCGGAAGATCTCTTTTGCCCATAACCAAACAGAGGCGGGATTTCATCTCCGCCGCTGCAAATCTTGTAAAAGTAACGACCAGAATTTCTTCTGGTCTTACTTTCTGTTTCTCTATAAGGTATTTTACTCTGTTTACAATCGTAAGCGTCTTCCCCGATCCCGGGCCTGCCAGTACAAGACATGGGCCGTCTGTGTGCTGGATTGCCTGCGCCTGTGCTTCATTAAATCCCATTGTACCTCTTTTCGCTGTCCTTACTGAAGTTTCTCGATTCCAAGACGGATTCTTCTAAGAGACTCATCTTTTCCGAGTACTTCCATCAGTTCTGTTGCTCCGCCCGGAGTATTCTGCTTTCCGGAAACTGCTGTACGAAGCGGCCACATTACATAACCTACTTTGTATCCTTTTTCTGTTGCAAATGTTTTCAATGTCTCAAACAATGCATCATTGCTAAAGTCCTCCTGCGCCTCAAGAACCGGGAGAACCTCGTTCAGAAGTGCGAGTGACTTCTCAGGATCTGTTTTCATCTTCTTGTGTGTATACAGTGCAATATCATAATCTGGAAGTTCTTCAAAGAAATCCACCTGCTCTTTGATCTCCGGAAGAATCTCAATTCTTGTCTTCACAAGTGTTGCAATCTTCTTCAGATCATAGTCCTTTGTTACTGCCTTTTTCAGATAAGGCTCCGCAAGTGCATAGAACTTATCAAAATCCATTGCCTTGAGATATTCTCCGTTCATCCATTTCAATTTCACTGTATCAAATACAGCCGGAGATTTACTCATATGATGATAATCAAATGCCTCAACAAGCTCTTCCAGAGAGAAGATCTCTCTGTTGTCTGTCGGGCACCATCCAAGCAGTGCAACATAATTCACAACTGCCTCTGAAACATATCCCTGCTCGATCAGATCTTCATAAGAAGAATGTCCACATCTCTTGCTCAATTTCTTATGATTCTCATCTGTGATCAGTGGACAGTGTACATAAACCGGTACTTCCCAGCCAAACGCCTCATAAAGGCGGTTATACTTCGGTGCTGAAGATAAGTACTCATTTCCACGAACAACATGTGAAATCTCCATCAGATGATCGTCAATTACATTTGCAAAATTATATGTCGGGAATCCATCAGATTTGATCAGGATCATATCGTCAAGCTCTGCATTCGGAACTGTGATATCTCCGTAGATCTCATCATGGAATGTTGTCTCACCTTCATTCGGTACATTCAGACGGATAACCCATGGCTTACCTGCTGCCAGATTCGCTTCTACTTCTTCCTTGCTCAGACTTAAGCAGTGCTTATCATAAACAGAAATCTCTACTCCACCTTCAGAAACCTGTGTCTTTAAAGACTCCAGACGCTCTTTGTCACAGAAACAGTAATAAGCGTCTCCCTGCTCTACAAGCTGCTTTGCATATTTAAGATAAAGGCCTGATGCATTACGCTCACTCTGTACATACGGTCCATATCCGGCATCTTTATCCGGTCCTTCATCATGGATAAGACCTGTTTTCTCCATTGTTCTGTAAATGATATCAAGTGCACCTTCCACAAAACGTTCCTGGTCTGTATCCTCTACACGAAGAAGGAAATCTCCCCCTTCATGCTTTGCGATCAGATACGCATAAAGTGCTGTTCTTAAGTTACCCACATGCATTCTTCCTGTCGGGCTTGGTGCAAATCTTGTTCTTACTTTCTTACTCATTCTATCTTCTCCAATTCCTGTTTGTTATTGTTCATATCTCGTCATATTATAGCGCAACTCCCTAGATTCTTCAACAAACAAAATCAATGTTTTTCTTTTACTCCAAAAGTTTCACCGTTTCAGGAATACTTCCCGTCTGTTCAAGTGTGCAGGATCTTGCATCAATACATTCCAGATTTGTTCCATCAAATGCACTTTCCGCAAAACTTTTCACACTTTCCGGCACCTGAAAGGTTCCTGTCCACGCTGCCGGAAATGCAAGAAGAACCGTGCCATCTGCCGTGTAGAGTACACCATCTACCGTAACATAGGCTGGATTTGCTGCATCTGCTTCTATCCATCCCAGGTTACTCAGCCCCGCAAATGCTCCTGACTGAATATTTGTTATATTAACAGGAATTTCAATCTCTTCTACAGCAGAACCAAGATCCGACAGCGCTCCTCCCGCAATTTGGGAACATCCTTCTTCAGGAAAGAGCTGTACTCCATCCTGTATCACTTCTTTGCTTCCTGAAAGTCCATAGATCACACCTTCCGCATTAATAAGATATCCTGTATTTATATTCCCCACCTCTATTGGCTCTTCTTCCTCCTCAGTTTCATTTTTTACATTTTCCATTGAATCAGGATTTGTAATTATCGGTTCACTTGCACCATTTATAGTTGTATCTCTTTTTACACCTGGTTTTTCTGCCACAATCTCTTCTACCACGGGTTCTTCCACCGCAATTTCTTCTACTATAGGTTCTTCCACTAAAATTTCCGCCGGAACAGCCGCTGCCTGGTTAACATCCGCCTGGTTAACATCTGTCTGGATAGCTTCTATTGTTACTTTTTCCGGCAGATCATTTCCTGATACATTTATATCCTCTGTTGTCGCACAGACTGCTATTTCAGAAATCAGATTCTTTTCCAAGTATAATGAAACAATTTCCTGTGCAGACATCAGAATCAGCGCACCACTTAATAAAGTCACTCCCACTCTGGCATATGGTTTTCTCACCGTTTCCTGATGCCATTCATTCCAATTCAATGCTATATCCATGTTCTCTTATTCCTTTCTCTTTCCCCCACATTTTAATACACGAAATAATTTTAGTTTATCAAAAGAAAAAGGATGCTGCAACCAAATGCAACATCCCTTTGATTTTTCCGTTTTGTCCTGATAGATTCCAAGGATTCTATACGTTAATTTCAGCCTTCACACCAAGGATTTCTTTATTCTTTTCAAGCAGTGGACGGATCACATTCTTAAGATATGCATCTACCTGCTCACTTGCACGTCCAACATATTTCTCCGGTTTCATTGTCTTCTGAAGATCCTCTAAAGTCAGGTTGAATGCAGGATCAGCTGCGATCAGTTCAAGAAGGTTATTGTCGAGTCCCTTCTCTTTTACATTTCTTCCTGCTTCCATAGAAAGCTCACGGATTCTTTCGTGCAGTTCCTGACGGTCTCCGCCGGCTTTAACAGCATCCATCATAATATTCTCTGTTGCCATGAATGGAAGTTCGGACATCAGACGCTTCTCGATTACTTTCGGGTATACAACCAGTCCGTCTACAACGTTCAGACAAAGATCAAGAATTCCGTCGATTGCAAGGAATCCTTCCGGAACACTCAGACGCTTGTTAGCGGAATCATCAAGTGTTCTCTCAAACCACTGTGTTGCAGATGTAATTGCCGGATTAAGTGCATCGATCATCACATATCTTGAAAGGGAAGCAATTCTCTCACTTCTCATCGGGTTTCTCTTATAAGCCATTGCTGAAGATCCGATCTGTGTCTTCTCAAATGGTTCTTCAATTTCTTTCAAATGCTGAAGCAGACGGATATCATTAGAGAATTTGTGAGCACTTGCAGCGATTCCTGCCAGTACATTCAGTACTCTTGTGTCTACTTTTCTTGAATAAGTCTGTCCGGATACCGGATAACATGCCTTGAATCCCATCTTCTCAGCGATCATCGGATCGATCTTGTCAATTGTCTCCTGATCTCCGTCGAACAGTTCAAGGAAACTTGCCTGTGTTCCTGTTGTTCCTTTAGATCCAAGCAGTTTCAGGCTTCCAAGTACATATTCCAGATCCTCAAGATCCATTTCAAACTCCTGCATCCAGAGAGTCACTCTCTTTCCAACAGTTGTCGGCTGTGCCGGCTGGAAATGTGTGAAAGCAAGTGTAGGCTGGTTTTTCTGCTCCTCTGCAAACTTCGCAAGCTCTGCAATTACATTCACAAGCTTTGTGCGAACCAGTTTCAGTGCTTCTGCCATAATAATAATATCTGTATTATCTCCTACGTAACAGGATGTAGCTCCAAGATGGATGATTCCTTTTGCTTTTGGGCACTGAACACCATATGCATAAACATGAGACATAACATCATGACGGACTACCTTTTCTCTTTCTTTTGCCACATCATAATTGATATCATCTGCATGTGCTTTTAATTCTTCAATCTGTTCTTCTGTAATATCCAGTCCCAGTTCCTTCTCAGTCTCTGCCAGTGCGATCCAAAGTCTTCTCCATGTTCTGAACTTTTTGTCCGGTGAGAAGATATACTGCATCTCGCGGCTTGCATAACGCTCTGAAAGCGGGCTTACATAACGATCATTACTCATAATTCTTTTCTCCTTGTTTCATATCTTTATCGTAACTGTTTATCTATTATAACACATAAACTGAGTCTTCAAAATCAATTTTGTTCAAATGCCTGACTGATATCCTCTTCCGGAACTTTCATCGGATACTTTCCTGTAAAGCAGGCATCGCAATACTTAAGATCTCCAACCATATCTTTCAGTTTCTCGATCTCCATGTATCCAAGAGAGTCTGCTCCGATCAGCTGACGGATCTCCTCCTGTGTGTGAGTATGTGCGATCAGCTGCTCATTCGACGGAACATCTGTTCCAAAAAAGCATGGATGTAAGAACGGTGGAGAACTGATACGTACATGTACCTCTTTTGCTCCGGCTTTTTTCAGCATCTTAATAATATTTGCACAAGTTGTTCCACGCACGATGGAATCATCTACCATTACGATTCGTTTTCCCTTTACAACTTCCGGAATTACATTCAGTTTGATCTTTACACTGGAAACACGTTCGCTCTGTTTCGGTTTGATAAATGTTCTTCCCACATAACTGTTCTTGTGAAATGCCATTCCATAAGGAATTCCTGACTGCTCAGAATATCCTTTCGCTGCTACCAGACCGGAATCCGGAACTCCCACAACAAGATCAGCGTCTACCGGATAAGATTCCGCAAGTGCTTTTCCTGCCAGAATTCTGGAATGGTATACACCTACACCATCGATTGTACTGTCTGTTCTTGCAAAATAAATATACTCAAAAATACATCTTGCCTGTTTTTCAGAATCGATCACCATACTCGTATCTGACTGGATTCCATGTTTTCTTGTAATTGTTACAATTTCTCCCGGAAGAACATCTCTTACAAATTCACCGTCTACAGCTGCGATCGCACAGCTCTCAGAAGCAAGGAAATATGTATTGTCACGTTTCCCGATACAAAGTGGCTTGAGTCCAAATGGATCTCTTGCACCAATCATTTTTCTCGGGCTGCTCACAACAAGTGCATATGCACCCTTGATCTTCTGCATCGCACACTTCACAGCTTCTTCTGCTGTCGGTGTATGAAGACGCTCTCTTGCAATAAGATATGCGATTACTTCAGAGTCTATTGTTGTCTGGAAAATAGCACCTGTCTGGCTGAGTTCTTCTCTCAGCTCAATTGCATTTACTAAATTTCCATTATGTGCAATCGCAAGTGTTCCTTTTACATAGTTTATAACAAGTGGCATTGCATTCTCTACACGTGTTGCACCTGCTGTTGAATATCTCACATGCCCCACGCCAAGATTTCCTTTCAGCTCATTCAGATCCTTGTCGAATTTGGTACGAAACGGCGCATTCTCGATGTTGTGAATGGCTCTGTTATAACCTTCCTCTTTGCTGTAGACAGCCATTCCGGCGCGTCTGGTTCCCAGATGGGAATGATAATCTGTTCCGAAAAACAGATCAAATACACAGTCTTCTTTTGCTGCGACTCCAAAAAATCCACCCATTTTTATCTATCTCCTGCTCTCTCTGATATTTCTCCGCAACGCAGAAAACCGCCATTGGCTCTCCTGGTCAAATGACGGATTTCTGTAATGATATGATTTCTATTTATACATTGATCTCTGCCTTTACGCCCAGAAGATCTTTGTTGGCTTCCAGAATCGGATGGATCACGTTCTTTAAGAATGCTTCCACCTGTTCCTTAGAACGTCCGATATACTTAGAAGGATCCATGGATGCCTTCAGTTCCTCAAGCCCCATGGGGAATGCAGGATCTGCGGCGATCAGCTCTAACAGATTGTTTTCTTTTCCTTCTACCTTCACGTTGCGACCCGCCTCCATGGACAGCTCACGGATACGCTCATGCAGCTCCTGACGGTTGCCGCCTAACTTTACAGCATCCATCATGATATTCTCGGTAGCCATAAACGGAAGCTCTGCCATCATGTGTTTTAAGATAACCTTTGGATAAACCACAAGTCCGTCTACGACGTTCATGCACAGATCCAGGATACCGTCGATGGCAAGGAAGCCTTCCGGAATGGAAAGTCTCTTGTTTGCAGAATCATCCAGAGTACGCTCAAACC
>OHDP01000921.1_pt1 | contig 15407 bp, 11 predicted proteins | sample 1567011 | NCBI WGS metagenome assembly OHDP01 (sample SAMEA3879532, study PRJEB24766) | human gut metagenome | biome: human-associated habitat; feature: feces | place: USA | collected 1985/1987
TTCTTACAAGATAGGATATAGCTTGTAAAAATATTTTTAATAATTATTTAAAAAGGCAATCAATCGACATGATTTGTATTTTTTTCTTTTTATTGTAGAGATGGAAAGGAGAAAAAAATGAAAAAATTAATATGTCTTTTAACAGTTTTTGTAAGTTTATTTTTTATGCAAGTTCCTGTTAAAGCAAGTGACATCAATTGGGATATTTCTAAATCAAAAACAGCCACACAACTTGATGAAAATTATCGAAGCCAGGTGACACTTTCGCTTCCTGCTAAAAGTGAAAAACTTGTTTCAGATGTTGTTTTTGTTTTAGATAAATCAACAAGTACACAAATTGAAAATCAAACTTTAGATATGTTGGAAAATTTACAAACACAAATTTCACAAACAAATGCTAAAGTAAAAGTCGGGATTGTTATTTTTAATAAAGAGGCAAATGTTTTTGGATGGTTTGATCTAGAAAATGATTTGGATGATATCAAAAAGGCGATTTTTAAAGAAATAACATCTGGAACGAATTGTCATGCAGGATTATTAGCAGGAAAAGAGTTATTGGATCAAGATCAAGAGGTAGCAGCTAAACGTAAGTATATGGTCTTTGTTAGTGATGGTATTACTTATATGTATAATCAAAAAGCAACGGTTACAGCTTGGTCGTTTGAAAATGATGGCATTGTTGCAAGTTGGCCAGGACCTGATAATTGGAATTTAAAATATGGTCAAGAAGATCTTCCTGATTGGGATAATTATTTAACAGATGTAAAAGAAAAATTAGCCATTCAAGGAGATCAGTATGATTATCTTTATGGTGAGACTCCAACAAATATAATGCCTCTAGAAGAATCTAAAGAAGGGTTAAATTCTGTTGATAAAGCTCTTTATTATACTGTTTCTACTTACCAAGCAATGAAAGATGAAGGATATCATTGTTATTCAATGCTTGCTAATGGATATAGTAATTATCCATGGGCAACATCTTTTATGAATTATTTATCTAAAGGACAAGAAATTTCTTTTAAAGATATTCAAAATGATATTTATTATTTATTGGATCAAGGAACTTATGTAGAAGACTTTATGGGTAAAGGAAAAGACAATTATGGAAATGATTATGATTTTGACTTTATAACAGATACAAAACAATTTTATATGATGGTTGGAAATCACAAATATGTTCCAGAATTCATCGAAGAAAATCATTATGGTTTTAATCATCAAGAAAATGGTTATGCTTATGAATTATTCTATTATCCTGAAGAAAAGGAACATTTTATATGGAAAATGAATGTACCTGTGAGTCAATTCGAACATGTTCAACTTGTTTATACTTTACAACTTATAAATCCTCAAAAAAAAGCAGGAGAATATGGGGAATACGATGAAGATGGTCATCTTTTTAAAGAAGGATTAAAAACAAATACGCAAGCTATTTTACATCCTATTGATAGTTTTTCTAAAGAATTAGAACCTGAAGAATTTTTGTTCCCAACAGTTTCATACAAAGTAATAGAAACTAATGTTGATGAACCTGAAAAGCCAAGTGAAACAATTAAAACGGAAGTTAAAAAGTCAACACCTGTAACGACAAGTCCTGTTGCTACGGGAGATGATACAAAACAAGAATTTTGGTATGCATTATTGGGATTATCAATTTCAACACTTCTTCTTTTATTAATAAAACATTACAAGACAAGACGCGAGTAGTCGCGTTTTGTTTTTGTTTGTGGTATGATAGCGTGGGTGATGAAAATGTTAGTGTCAATGACAGATTTAACAAAATATAATGGAGAAAAGTGTATTTTAGATCATATAGAATTACATATAGAAGATAAAGATAAAGTAGGAATCTTAGGAGTTAATGGGACAGGGAAATCCACATTATTAAAAATAATTGCGGGAATAGAAGAATATCAAGGTAAAATAAGTTATCAAAAAGATATCCGTATTAATTATTTACCACAAACGCCACTTTATAATGAAAATGATAGCATTATGGAAACTGTTTATAAACAATTAGATTCTAAAGAAATTCATGATTATGAAATTAAAGCACAGTTAGGTAAGTTTGGTATTATAGATGAAACACAAAAGATTAAAGAACTTTCAGGAGGTCAACTTAAGAGAGTTGCTTTAGCAATTGCTTTAATTAAACCTTGTGATTTACTTATTTTAGATGAACCAACAAACCATTTAGATAATGGGATGATTGAATATTTAGAAAAATTCTTAATTAAATGGTCTAAAGGCTTATTAATGGTGACACATGATCGTTATTTTTTAGAAAGAGTTGTTAATCGTATTATTGAAATAGATCATGGTCAAATTTATAAATATGAAGCGAATTATTCAAAATATCTTGAACTTAAACAAGTTCGTTTAGAAACACAACTTTCTAGTCAAAGAAAAAGAAAACTTTTTTTAAAAAAAGAATTAGAATGGGTACGTGCTGGTGTACAAGCACGTACAACTAAAAGTAAAGATCGTCTGCAAAGATTTGAAGAATTATCAAAAGTTAAAGATGTAGAAGTCAATGGAAAAGTAGAAATGATTCATACGTTCTCTCGTCTTGGTAAAAAGACAATCGAACTTCATGAAATTTCTAAAAGTTTTGAACAAAAGAAACTCTTTGATGAATTTTCATATATGTTTAAACAGCATGATCGTATTGGGATATTAGGAGATAATGGAACAGGGAAATCAACTTTATTAAATATTATTACAGGAAATTTAAAGAGTGATACGGGTTATGTAGAAATTGGCGAGACTGTTCGTTTTGGTTATTTTAAACAAGGATATGATGATCTTCCAATGAATAAGAAGGTCATTGATTATATTCAAGAAATCTCCAATGACTTTAAAGTAGATGGTCAAGGATTATCTGCTAAAGATATGTTAGAAAGATTTTTATTTGATGCTAGGTTACAACATACACCAATTTCTCGACTTTCTGGTGGTGAAAGAAGAAGACTTTATTTGTTGCGTGTATTAATGATGATGCCTAATGTTCTTGTCTTAGATGAACCGACAAATGATTTAGATATTGATACTCTTAATATTTTAGAAGATTATTTAGATGATTTTGAAGGTATTATTATGACTGTTAGTCATGATCGATATTTCTTGGATCGTATTTGTGATGGTTTATTTATCTTACAAAATCAACATTTAAGATATGTTAATGGGGGTTATAGTCAAAATCTTGATACTACAACTAAAGAAGAAAAAGAAAAGAGTCAAGGGGCTTTAGCTTATAAACAAAGTAAACAAAAGAAAATCAAAATGACTTATATGGAAAAGAAAGAATTTGAAGAAATTGAAGATGTCATTATGGATTTAGAAACAAATTTAAGTCAAATTGAAGAAAAGATGAATGGTGTTACTAATTTTAAAGAAATTGATGAACTTTCAAAACAAAGAGATGACTTGCAAAAACAAATTGATGAGAAAAATGAAAGATATCTTTATTTATTAGAATTACAAGAACAAATAGATAATCAATAATTGACTCTTGTATATACATATAGGATAATAGAGACATGAAAAGGAAGGTTTTAAGAAATGAAAAGATTATTAAGTTGTACAAGTAGTGAAATGTTGAAAATGGATGGACAAGAATTAAAACAAGCTATTCTTGCTAGTGAAGGAAGAACTGTGATGACAGAAACAGTTGTTGCGATTGAACCTTTATTAGGAGATCTTACAAATGCTGAACTTGCTGTTTCATTTGGAAGTGACATGGTTTTATTAAATTGTTTTGATTGTAATAACCCAGAAATCAAAGGGTTACCAGAATGTGATAATCCTGTAGAAAAATTAAAAGAAATCGTAGGACGTCCAATTGGATGTAACCTAGAACCAGTTGATTTAGAAGCTGAATTAATGGAAGAAAGACGTGTGATTTCTACAGGTAGACAAGCAAGAAAAGAAACTTATATTAAAGCTCAAGAATTAGGTTTCAACTTTATTTGTTTAACAGGAAATCCAGGAGTTGGAGTTTCAAATCATTCAATTTGCGAAGCAATCAAAGAAGCTAAAAAATATTTTAAAGGATTAATTATTGCAGGGAAAATGCATGCAGCTGGAATCGATGAACCAATCGTTGATATGAATAGTATCAAAGAGTTCATTGAAGCAGGGGCAGATGTTATTTTAATGCCAGCAGTTAATACAGTTCCAGGTTTATCTGAACAAGAAGTGACTGAAGCTTGTCGTTATATTAAAGCTCATGGGGCTTTATCATTAAGTGCGATTGGTACAAGCCAAGAAGGTGCAGATGAAGGAACAATTCGTGAAATTGCTTTATTAAATAAAAGATGTGGAATTGATATTCAACATATTGGAGATGCAGGATTCTGTGGTATTGCCTTACCTGAAAATATTATGGCATTATCAATTGCGATTCGTGGTAAAAGACATACTTATCATAAAATTGCTTCATCAATTAATAGATAGAATGTTATTTATGTTTGAAAGATGTCATTTAAGTTATAAATAATGAAAGAACGATGGATTTATGATACATTGATCATAGATCAATCGTTTTTATATGGAGGTAATTATGAAAAAGGCTCTTATTATTGTATTTATAATGTGTTTATTAGGGATGATTTTTTTATCAGGAAGTATTGGTGTTTTTTTTGAACCGGTTGAAGTTTTTAATAAAGCTATTGTTGTAGCTATTTTAATTATTGCTTTTATTATTTGTTGTCTTTATAGAAAGAATAAGAAAAGAAGATAAGATGGAGAGTGTTAATTGCACTCTCTTTTATGTTATAATGGATAAGGTGATAAACATGAAACATATCTTTATATTAAAACCAGATACTTCTAAAAGTTTGATTAATTGTATAGTAACAATGATGCAAGGAAAACGTTATGAATTACGCTATACCAAAGATTTAGATGATGTAAGAAAGATAGCCTTATCTTATCAAGATGAAAAGGAAGTTTGTCGTTTATATGCGATAGGTGGCGATGGTTTTGTTCATAAGGTGGTCAATGGCATGGTAGGATCTTTTCATGAACTCGTTGTCATTCCGCAAGGAACAGGTAATGATTTTGCTAGAAGCATTTATAAAAATTTGGATGCTATCAAGATTTTTAAAAAATCTCTTAAAAAAGAAGCAAAACCTATTGATGTGATTCAATGTCGAGATGATCTTTATTGTGTGAATGTATTTTGTTGTGGTCTAGATGCAGATGTTGGTAATATCGTCAATACCAATCGAAAAACAACCATTGCGCCACGTATCTTACAATATAGTTTTACGATTTTAGATAAAATCTTTCATTTGAAGTTTTATCCAACAGAAATCTATACTTACAATAAAGATATCTATCAAGGAAATGTTCTTATATGTACATTTTGTAATGGACATTATTTTGGTGGAGGCTATCAGGCAGGGTATTATTCATCTTTAGATGATGGGATGATTGATATGTCTGTAGTGGGTGAGATTTCTAAAAAAGAATTACCGTATTATTTAAAAGGACTCATTACCAATAAGTTACATAAAACAAAAAAATTTCAACATTTTAAAGAAGAAAATGTTTGGGTCAAAACTAGTCAGTATGTCAATATTGATGGAGAAAAATATGAACCAGGAACCTATCATTTAAAATGTATACATAATGCAATTCAATTAGTTTATTAAGGAGATTATTATGGAAATAGATTTAAAAACAGATTCACGAAAAGTAAAACCGGGAGATACTTTTATTGCGATTAGAAATGTTAATCGTGATGGACATGATTACATTCCTCAAGCAATCAAAAATGGAGCAACGAAAGTCATTGTAGAAGAAGGAAACTATGATGTTGAAACTGTTGTTGTTGAAGATACAAGAGAGTATTTAAAAGATTATTTGTACAAACATTATTATCCTTATTTCAAAGATATGAAATTAATAGGGGTTACAGGTACAAATGGTAAAACAACAACTGTTACTTTGATTTATGAAATATTAAAAGCACAATATGAACATGTTCATTTTGCAGGTAATATTGGTAAACCTTTATGTGATGTTGTTTTAGAAAATAATTTATTAGAAGAAGAAAATCATTATATTGTTATTGAAATGTCTAATTTCCAATTACTAGATATTGATAAATTTAGACCAGAAATTTCAACTGTTATTAATTTAACACCTGATCATTTAGATTATATGGCTTCATTAGATGAATATTATGCTTCTAAGATGCGTATTTATGAAAATTGTGAAAGTGATGATGAAGTTTTTGTTAATAATATTGATGATGAAACTTTACAAGAATATTTACAAAGATATCATGTTTATTGTTGTGTTTTAACACAATCTTTAAATAAACCAGCTGATTGTAGCATTATTGATCAAGCGATTTATTTTAGAGGGGAACATATTATTGATTTAAAGGATATTAAGATTGTAGGAGATCATAATGTCCAAAATATTATGATTGCGACTACTATTTGTTTAGTTGCTGGAGTAAGTCCTCGAGTGATTAAAGATGTTGTGAGTCATTTTAAAGGGGTTGAACATCGTATTGAATTCGTTAGAGAATATAATGGTGTTAGAGTTTATAATGATTCAAAAGCAACAAATACAGATGCAAGTATTATTGCTTTAAAAGCTTTTAAACAACCGGTTATTCTATTAATGGGTGGTTTTGATAAAGGATTAGACTTACAAGAAATGTCTACTTATAATTCATGTATTAAAAAACTCGTGACTTTTGGAGCAGCAGGTAAACGTTTTAAAGAAGATATGCATCATCAAGATGCTTATTATGAAGAAACTTTAAAAGATGCTGTTAATAAAGCATTTGAAATAAGTGAACCAGGAGATATCATCTTACTTTCTCCATCAACAAGTTCATTTGATGAATTCAAGGGTTATGAAGAAAGAGGAAGAATTTTCAAACAATATGTAAATGAAAAATAAGAGAGTACAAAGCATACTCTCTTTTTTTAATATTGATGTAAGGAGCTTTCTTGATTTAATTGCATCATATGTTTAAAGATAATTCGTCTCATATTTGTTTCACATTTAATTCACAAATATTTCTTTTTTATTATTTTATCTTTCTCTTTTCCTTCTTTCAATGGACGGATAGTCCAAAAAAAGAAGTCCCTTAGGACTTCTTGAAATACGTTTATCAAGTTTTATTTTTTCAATAATCTTTCTACTAAATCATCATTCACGATTTCATATCCATCAAAATGATAATCATACAATCCTTGACCTTGAGTAATAGAACGTAAATCAATCGCAAATTCTAATATTTCTACTTGAGGAATACGACAAACAAGTTTGATTAAACCATCGTCTAAACTATCAGTTTCAAGGACTTTACCACGTTTTTTATTAACATGTGACATCAAATCACCTAAATATTCTTCATCAATATAAATATTTAAAATGACATAAGGTTCTAATAAACATGGATCAAGATGTTTCATCGCTTCTTTAAAACACATCATAGTTGCTGTTTTAAAAGCTTGTTCACTTGAATCTACACTATGATAAGAACCATCTAATAAAGTAGCTTGTATACCTAAAACAGGATAATGACCAATAACTCCTTCTTTAACACTTTCAATCAATCCTTTTTCAACAGCAGGGAAATAAGCTTTTGGGACAGCCCCACCAAATACTTTTTCTTTAAATGTATAAGATTGACTATAATCTTTTGTTGGTTCAAAAAGAATTTCTACTTCACCATATTGACCATGACCACCTGATTGTTTTTTAAACTTTGTACGTTGAGTATAACTTTTACGAATTGTTTCACGATAAGAAATTTTCATATCACTTAATTTAACATCAATTTTAAATTTAGATTTTAATTTAGCAACAACACTTTCTAAATGAATATCTCCAATACCATAAATACATTGTTGTTTTGTTTCATGATTATTTTCAAATTTTAGAGTTTGGTCTTCTTCTAATAATCTTGTAATACCACTAGCAATCTTTTCTTCATTTGCTTTACCAATAGGTTGAATAGCTTTACCATAATATGGTTTAGAAAAATGAATAGGTTGGTATTTCATACGATAATCTAATGTACATAAAGTATCATTTGTTGAAGAATGAGAAAGCTTTGTCATACATCCAATATCACCAGCACATAATTCATCAACTTCAATAAGTTCTTTTCCTCTTTTTATGTAAAGTTTATTCACTTTTTCAACTTCATTTTTATTGACATTTAATAAAGACATTCCTGTTTGAATATGACCTGTACAAACTTTAAAAAGTGATTCTCTTCCTACAAAAGGATCAACAATTGTTTTAAAAATGAATAAAGAAGGTGGTAGACTTTCGTTAAAACCGATGATATCTTCTTCATGTGTATCAATATTTTCTACAATGATAGAATTACATGTATCACCTGCAGCAGGGAAGAAAGCAACCATTGAATTTAATAAAATTTGAATACCAATATTACTTGTTCCACATAAAACAGGAATCAATGTTTGATTCATAACTCCTTGACGTAAAGCCCAAGAAATTTCTTCTTTAGTAAAAGGTTCTTCATTTAGAAATTTTTCTAATAAATCATCATTTGTATTAGCGACAGCTTCATCAATCATTTCTTTGATAGGCATAACTTCATCCATCATATCTTCAGGAATAGGGAAAGGTTCTGTATGTTCTCCTTTAAAAATACGACCTTCCATTTTAGCTACGTTAATATAACCTATCATTTTATCATGATCCATGATAGGAACTTGAATTGGTGCAATTCCTTTACCATAGGCTTTTTTCAATTGATTTAATTTTTCTTTATAATTGGCATCTGGATTATCTAAGCCATTAATATAAATAATTTTAGCTTTATCTTTTGCTCTAAACATGGCTTGCTTTGTACCAATACTGATATCCCTATAAGAAGGAACAACAATGACAGCTGATTCTGCAACGTGTAAAGCAGCTTCTACTTCTCCTACATAATCAAAATTACCAGGAGTATCTAATAAATTAATTTTACAATAATCCCATTCTAAGGGAATAAGTGATAAATTAATTGAAGATTGACGTTTAATTTCTTCAACGTCATAGTCAGAAATAGTTGTTCCTTGACTAATAGTTCCTATTTGTTGAGAAATTCCTGCACGTTTTGCCATGGCTTCAATAACGCTTGTTTTTCCTGAACCAAGATGTCCTAAAACAGCTACATTTCCAATATTATTTGAGTGATATAAATTCATAGACATTCCCCTTTCTTATATAACTATTTATATTATACAATGATTTCTTTATATAAGAAAGCGGTTACAATAAAAAAGAATAACCTTAGTTATTCTCTAAAATATCTTGTATTGTTTTTTGATTTCCTTTGATTTTCCCTTGAACCATATTTGCTTTACCGCCGCCTTTGATTTCAAAGTGACCTTTTAACTTATTTAAAAGCTCTCTAGAGTCATTGTTACTTGCAATTATAAAACGATAATTTTCATCTTTTCCTACAAAAATAGCTACATAATTAGAACACAATGGAAATAATTGATTTAAATAATATTGTTGTAAAGAACGATCTAGATTATTAGTAAAAATTAAATAATGATCTTGCTGAGGTAATGATTGTACTTGTTGATCAATTATTTGTTTTTTTAAGCTTGAAAGTTCTTGTTTTAATTGATTGTTTTCGTTTAAAAGTTGATCAATACCTTTTACAAGGTCATCAGGTGGTAATGAAAGCTTTTGAGAAATATTTATTGCTTGTAGGTGCTTAGCTTGATAATCTACAAAAGCACGATGGCCACATACAAAATAGAGACGAATTCCATTTTTATGTTTCATGGCTTTTAATATTTTAATCATGCCAATTTCACTTGTTGAACGTACATGAGGGGCACAACAAGCGCAACAATCTACACCTTCGATTTCTACCAAACGAATTGCTTCATTGATTTCTTTTTTGCTTCGATAATCGTAAAGATCAGCATCCTCTGGATAGAAACAATGAATGACTTTGTTATTTAAAATCACTTCATTGGCCTTAGCTTCTAATATTTGTAACTGTTGTTCATTTAAAAAGCCGTTATAATCCGTTGTAATTTCACGGTCACTTAAATGAAAACCACTATTATCAAAACCAAACATGCTTTTTACAAGTCCTGATAAAACATGTTCACCACTATGATTTTGCATATTATTATAACGATAATTGAAATCAATCTTTCCTTTAACACTTCCTGAAAGAGGAGCATTGGTATAATGATGAATTTCTTGATTGATGATTTGTACATCAATGACTTCAACATCATTTAAAGTACCATGATCACAAGTTTGACCACCTTCTTCAGGAAAAAATAAAGTTTGATCTAATACAATATCATAATCATTTTCTCTTTTTGTACATGTTATGACTTGAGCTTCAAAAATTGTCTGATAAGCATCTTTGTCATAAAGTTTAATTGTCATATTATCACATCCATTCTTTCAAATCATACCATATTTAAATAGATTTGATAATATTATACATAATACCGATTTCAATCAAAGTAACAAGTAAAGAAGTCCCTCCATAAGACATTAAAGGTAAAGTTACACCTGTAACAGGAAATAATCCAACAACGACCCCTAAGTTAATGATAGTTTGTATTCCAATCATGGAAGTCATACCGATCATTAAAAAACTTCCAAAGAGATCGTCTACTTTTTTTGCATAATTGAAACAAGTAATAAATAAGTAAGCATATAAAAGAATTAATAAAATCCCTCCTATAAAACCGAATTCTTCTAAATAAATAGCAAAAATAAAGTCTGTTTGTGGTTCCGGTAAATAAAAATGTTTTTGAATGCTTTGATCAAAACCACTTCCTAAAATTCCTCCAGGACCAATAGCATAGAGTGATTGAATCATTTGAAATCCTGATCCTAATGGATCTTGAAAAGGATCTAAAAAAGCAAAAATTCTTTTCATTCGATAAGGAGCAGAAATAATCATTAAAATAATCATTAAAATTCCAGATAATCCTAAAAAAATAATATATCGAAACGGGAAAGGGGTAATAATAATCATTAAAAGAATACTGCAACACATGACAAAGCCACTTCCAAAATCAGGTTGTAACATAATAAGAAAAAAGCCGATTCCCATAACAATAAGTGGTTTTAAACAATAACGTAGTTTTTTCATTTGGTGATAATGATGGCTGATATAGTCACTGACATAAATAATAAGCGCTATTTTATAGATTTCAGAAGGCTGTAAGGCAAAAAGTCCTAAATTAAACCAACTTCTTGAACCACCTCTGACAATACCTACTCCAGGAATGAGTACTAGAACTAAAAGAATTGTAGCAAGAATAATAATTTTAAGACTATGTTTTTGATAGAGGTGATAATCTATTTTAGAAAAGAAAAAAAGTAAAAGAAGACCGACTATTACAAAAATAGCTTGTCTTTTAAAATAATAGAAGCTGTCATTTTCTGTATATTGCGCCCATATATGTGAAGAACTATAGACCATTAATAAACCGATAGATAGAATAATAAATACAATAAGAAGTATTTTTCTTTTTTTCATAGTTACCACCGTTTTATTATATGTAAACTAATTTAAATTATTTTATAAAAAGTATATTTTTGATATACAATAAAGACGAGAGGAATGTGATGTTTATGAAATTATTCTTAGTAGAAGATGCTACGATTTATATGATTTTATTACAAAAATTATTAGAAAATGACTTTCAAATCACATTATCAAAAAATATAGCTGACGCTAAAAAAATAATTGAAGATGAAGATTATCAATTTGATGTTATGTTGATTGATTTAATTACGCCAGGGACAATGGATTTGATTAGACAAATAAAAAAGAATAAAAGATTGTCACAAGTTCCTATCGTTGCTTTAACAGCAAGTGATAATCCTAAAGATTTAATACAAGCTTTTGATTATGGTATCTATGATTGTATTCAAAAGCCTATTTATGAAGAAGTAGTTTTACAAAGAGTAAAAAATGCAGCAAGTAATTATTTAAGATTGAAAGAATTAAAGAAATTACGAGAATCTTTAATGAATAATCAACAAATTGATGATTTAACAAAGATATATAAATTTGATACTGCTAAATGGCTTATTGATGAAAAATTAGATGAAAATAAAACAGGTCAAAAAATTTTGTTTGTATTTAAGCTAAAGGGTTTAGAAGAAGTGTACAAACAAGAAGGAAGTCATCGAGGAGATAAATTAGTAAAAGAAATGAGTGATTTCATTTCCATGAATTTTAAAAATATAGATATATTAGGGCGTGTTGATCAAGATGAATTTGTATGTTTTGTTAATCATATGATGTCTAAGGAACTTGCTTATGTAAGAAAAGAAGAACTTCTAAGAATGTTTTCACAAAAGAAATTATCTGATATTTCTGAAAATATGGATTTACAAATAGGATATTGTAGAACTTGTGAAACTGTAAATTATGAAAAAATGTATCAAGCAGCTAAAAAGATGTTAACGAAATAAGAAAATTATTTCGTTTTTTTAATTTTTTAAAAGAAAAAATGATTTTTGTTGTCTATATAAATAATGGAGGGAGGAACAATGGAAACAAAAATCAAACCTAAAAGAATTACCGATTTTAAAAATGACCTTGTCTTTAAATTCATGTTGAGTGATCTCAATGATTCTCGCTGTTATTATTTACTTAAAGTCATTATTGAAGGAATTACGGGTATTAAATGTCAGGAACTCTTTGTCTTAAATAGTGAAGTCAATCCTGAACATCTAAGTGATAAAGATATGGTCTTAGATGTCAGAGTGAAAACAGATGAAGGAAAATTAATCGACATTGAAATGCAAAACAGTGCTCTTACTAAAGAAGTTCATTATCGTTTTCAAATCTATGGAGCTAGAATGATGGATCATCAAGTCAATCGAGGAGATATCTTATACAGTGAAAATGTCCATGAAGTCTATACCATTCTTTTTGTCAATGATATTGATAGAGACAATCTTCTCTTGATTGATACTTATATGCCACGTAATCAACTAAACCATGTCAGAAAGCATAATCTGCTGACTCATCACAATATCTATCTTCCATTTATTGATGCTGTTGTAAGAGAAAAAGGGCTTAAGAATCTAAGCAAGATAGAATTAGCTATTTATACTTTATATCATGGGATAACAGATGATATAATAGCTTTAAACAGTGAGGTGGTTACCATGATGAAAGAAAAGATGGATCAGTTCAATGAAGATGAAGAACTTGTTTTAGCAGCGAGTAAAAGACAGCTTGTCAAGATACAACATCATCAAGAAAAGATAAGAATACGACAAGAAGGAAAAGAAGAAGGAGAACTTCTTAAAGCCAAAGAAAATACATTGATGCTTTTTAAAAGTAAATATCCTCAAGAAGATATTTTAATGTTAGAAAATTTAACATTGTCACAATATAACGAGATTTTTAAAGCATTAATAGAAAACAAAAATTTACAAATAATTAAAGAAATGATTAAATGATACAAAAACGGATATCTCATGAGATATCCGCTATTTTTATTTATGAATACCAGGTCCAGCTTTAACAACAGTACTAGGTAAATCATATTTTTTAAAGTTTTCTTGGAACATTTTTGTAAGCTTTTTAGCTGTTTTATCATATTCGCGTTTGTTTGACCAAGTATTTTTAGGGTTCAACATTTCTGCTGGAACACCTGGACAACTTCTTGGGATTTTTAGATTAAAGAATGGTTCTTTGACATATTCCACAAAATCTAAGTCACCATTTAAAGCAGCATTGATCATTGCACGTGTATATTTTAATGGAATACGATGCCCTTTACCATAAGAGCCACCAGTCCATCCAGTGTTGATCAAGAAAACATTAGCTCCTGATTTTTCTACACGACGTCCAAATTGGTGAGCATATAAAGCTGTATCTAATGGGAAAAATGGTTCTCCAAAACATGTTGAAAATGTTGCTTCTGGTTCAGTAACACCATTTTCAGTTCCAGCAAGTTTGCTTGTATAACCTGAAACAAAGTGATAGATAGCAGCGTTACGGTCAAGTTTAGAAATAGGTGGTAAAACTCCAAAAGCATCTGCTGCTAAAAAGAAAATAGTACGTGGAATAGGTCCAACTCCTGATGAAACAGTATTTGGAATATAATCAATTGGATAACCAACACGTGTATTTTCTGTAATAGAACCATCATCAAAATTAATAATACGTGTATCTTCAAATAATTTAACATTTTCTGTTACAGTACCAAAACGGATGGCATTCCAAATTTCAGGTTCATGTTCTTTTGAAAGATTGATACATTTAGCGTAGCATCCACCTTCAAAGTTGAAGATTGTATTTCTAGACCAACCATGTTCATCATCACCAATTAATCGTCTGTTTGGATCGGCTGAAAGTGTTGTTTTTCCAGTTCCTGATAATCCAAAGAATAAAGCTGTATCACCATCGATTCCCATATTGGCAGAACAATGCATTGTAAAAATCTTCTTTTGTGGAAGTAAATAGTTCATAACACAGAAGACAGATTTTTTGATTTCTCCAGAATACCCTGTGCCCGCAATTAAAATAATTTGTTTTTCAAAATTGATCATAATAGCGGCTTCACTATTTAATCCTAATTTTTTATAATCTACTTTACATCCAGGAGCAACTAAAATCAAAAAGTCTTCTTTAAAATCTTTTAATTGTTCCTTTTTAGGTCGAATAAGTAAATTTCTAATAAATAAATTTTGACTTGCTTTTTCATTGATAACTCTAAAACCATATTGATATTTACGATTAGCTCCTGCAAAGCCATCAAAAATATATAAATCTTTATCATTTAAATATTGAATCATTTGATCATAAACTTGGTCAAAAACTTCTGCTGAAACAGGACGATTAACATTTCCCCAAGCAATTAAATCATGAACAGCAGGTGTATCAACAATATATTTATCATCTGGAGAACGACCAGTTCTTTCTCCAGTTTCTATACATAAAGCACCAGCGCGTGAAAGTCTTCCTTCTTTATTAAGTAAAGCTTTTTCTACAAGCGCGCCAGGCGGATTGTTTCTAAAAATGTTTCCCGTATGATTAAAACCATATTTTTCGATATTCAATGTATCCATAATATACCTCCTTTGGATTCCCTACATATAATGATACAAAAAAAATGTTACAAAATCCATAGAAAGCGCTTACTTTTTTTAATAAATGACGCTAATGTCAAAATGAGTTTGTTGAAAATGTACAGTTTATAAGGTTTTTAGAGTGTTTTTTAATAAAAAAACACATTAGAAACATAACTAATGTGTTTTTAGGATAATAATCATAAACAAATAAAAAAGATCATTTAGGGGAATGATCTTCTTTATTTTTATAGGGAATTCGTGTAATAAAAAAATTAATATCTTGGGAAACTATTACTTAAAATGTAAATATATGAGATATAAATATA
>OHDP01000931.1_pt1 | contig 15251 bp, 9 predicted proteins | sample 1567011 | NCBI WGS metagenome assembly OHDP01 (sample SAMEA3879532, study PRJEB24766) | human gut metagenome | biome: human-associated habitat; feature: feces | place: USA | collected 1985/1987
TAATACTATTTCGCATAAAATACGAATGATTTTTGCAGAAATGGCTTACCTTTGCACCTTGTGTAATTAAAAAAGATAAAGACATGAAGAAACTTGCTTTTTATATGTTGATGCTGGTTATGAGCATCGGTTATGCCTATGCACAAGGCGGGGCAGACATTAAATTCGACAAGACCACCCATAACTTCGGAACATTCTCCGAAAATAATCCGGTGGTAAGCTGCACGTTTACATTCACCAACGTGGGAGACGCTCCGCTGGTAATCCATCAGGCAGTGGCATCTTGCGGATGCACAGTGCCCGAATACACGCAAGAGCCGGTGATGCCCGGAAAGACCGGAACCATCAAGATTACCTACAACGGTACAGGCAAATACCCCGGACACTTCAAGAAGTCCGTTACGCTGCGCACCAACGCCAAGACCGAAATGATGCGTCTGTTCGTTGAAGGCGACATGACTGCCAAAGACGCCAAATAAACGTTTTTATGATACAGAAAAAAGGAGAATTTTTCAATTCTCCTTTTTTTTTGCTTTCTTTGAAGTCTATAATGGAATACATATCGCAATCATAACAATAAAAATAAAACAGCTATTATGAAACAAGAAGAAGAGAAAGCAATCGGCGTACCGGAAAACGCGTTCCGCGAACTGAAGCCGGGAGAGGTCTACAATCCCCTGATGAGTCCCGACAAGAAATATCCCGAAGTAAACCTGTGGTCGGTACTGTGGGGCATCGCCATGGCGGTACTGTTTTCGGCAGCGGCAGCCTATCTGGGGCTGAAAGTGGGACAGGTATTCGAAGCCGCCATCCCCATCGCCATTATCGCTGTCGGCGTGTCCGGTGCAGCCAAGCGTAAAAACGCTCTGGGCGAAAACGTCATCATCCAGTCCATCGGAGCCAGCTCCGGAGTAATTGTGGCAGGCGCAATCTTTACCCTGCCCGCACTGTATATCCTACAGGAAAGCTATCCGCAGGAAATCACCGTAACATTTGCACAAGTATTCATCAGTTCGCTGCTGGGCGGCGTACTGGGTATCCTTTTCCTTATCCCATTCCGTAAATATTTTGTAAGTGACATGCACGGCAAATATCCTTTCCCCGAGGCCACCGCAACGACGCAGGTGCTTGTATCGGGAGAAAAAGGCGGCAGTCAGGCAAAACCGTTGCTGACGGCGGGTATTATCGGCGGTCTGTACGACTTCATCGTTGCCACTTTCGGTTGGTGGAACGAAAACTTCACCACCCGTGTATGCGGCTTCGGCGAAATGCTGGCAGAAAAAGCCAAGCTGGTGTTCAAGGTAAACACCGGAGCTGCCGTACTGGGTCTGGGCTATATCGTCGGACTGAAATACGCCTCTATCATCTGCGCCGGCTCGCTTGCCGTATGGTGGATTATCATCCCCGGCATGTCCCTTATCTGGGGCGACAGCGTGCTGAACCAATGGAATCCGGAGATTACCGCCACCGTAGGTGCCATGTCTCCCGAAGAAATCTTCAAGTACTATGCCAAGAGCATCGGTATCGGCGGCATTGCAATGGCGGGTATCATCGGCATCATCAAGTCATGGGGCATCATCAAGAGTGCCGTAGGGCTGGCTGCCAAGGAAATGGGCGGCAAGGCTGATGCGGAAACCAACGTGAAGCGTACACAACGCGACCTTTCCATGAAGATTATCGCTATCGGTTCTATCGTGACGCTGATACTGGTTACGCTGTTCTTCTACTTCGATGTGATGCAGGGCAACCTGATGCACACGGTAGTGGCTATCCTGCTCGTTGCGGGCATCTCGTTCCTCTTCACCACCGTAGCAGCCAATGCCATTGCCATTGTGGGAACCAACCCGGTATCGGGCATGACGCTGATGACGCTTATCCTTGCATCGGTAGTAATGGTGGCGGTAGGCCTGAAAGGTCCCGGCGGAATGGTGGCAGCGCTGGTTATGGGCGGTGTGGTTTGTACGGCACTGTCCATGGCGGGCGGTTTCATCACCGACCTTAAGATTGGCTACTGGCTGGGAAGCACTCCCGTGAAACAGGAGACGTGGAAGTTCCTCGGAACAATCGTTTCGGCAGCTACCGTAGGCGGTGTGATGATTATCCTGAACAAGACATACGGATTTACCAGCGGACAACTGGCTGCTCCGCAAGCTAATGCGATGGCGGCGGTTATCGAACCGCTGATGAACGGTGTAGGTGCACCGTGGCTGCTTTACGGCATCGGTGCGGTGCTGGCTATCGTGCTAAATGCCTGCAAGATTCCTGCACTGGCTTTTGCACTGGGCATGTTCATCCCGTTGGAGCTGAACGTTCCGCTGGTAGTGGGCGGTGCCGTAAACTGGTACGTAACCAGCCGCAGCAAGGATGCAACCCTCAATGCCGAACGTGGCGAGAAAGGTACGCTGCTGGCGTCCGGCTTCATTGCCGGCGGTGCGCTGATGGGTGTGGTAAGCGCGGCAATGCGCTTCGGCGGTGTCAATATGGTGAACGACGCATGGCTCAGCAATACATGGTCTGAAGTGCTGGCGCTGGGCGCTTATGCCATCCTGATATTCTACCTCGTAAAGGCTTCGATGAAAACGAAATAAGCTGCGGAGATACTGAAATAAGTTCATAGGAAATCATCAGCCATTCTTCGCTATGTTCTGAATGGCTGATGATATAAAACCGTATTCATTATGAAAAAGACACTATTCCTATCCTTACTGTTCGCAACAACAATGTTGTCTGCACAAAAGCCCGTCGAACTGCCGTTATGGCCCGACGGAGCTCCCAATACAAACGGACTGACCGGTGAACAGGAAGATTTGAAAGGCGGCCGCGTTGCCAACGTGACCCATCCTTCCATAACCGTTTACCGTCCGGCAAAGCCCAACGGTATGGCCGTCATTATGTGCCCCGGCGGCGGATACGCCCGTCTTGCCATGAACCACGAAGGGCACGACATGGCGGCCTGGTTCACGACGCAAGGCATCACGTATGCGGTACTGAAGTACCGCATGCCGAACGGGCACAACGAGATTCCCCTGTCGGATGCCGAGCAAGCCATCCGCCTGGTACGCAAACATGCCGGGGAATGGGGTGTCAACCCCGGCCGTATCGGTATCATGGGAGCATCCGCAGGCGGACATCTGGCAGCTTCCCTTGCCACGTTATACGGCAGCGACGCTACCCGTCCCGACTTCCAGATACTGTTCTACCCCGTCATCTCCATGCTGAAAGGCGTGACCCACAGCGGTTCCCGTCAAAACCTTATCGGAGAGACTCCTTCGGCCGAACTGGAACAGAAATACTCGCTCGAAAGGCAGGTATCTCCCAAAACGCCGCAAGCCTTCATCATGCTGTCGGCAGATGATGCAACCGTACTGCCCATCAACGGCATCGGTTATTTCCTTGCCCTGCGCGAACAGAAAGTACCTGCCACACTGCACGTCTATCCCACCGGCGGTCACGGATGGGGCTTCCGCGACAGCTTCACCTACAAGCGCCAATGGACCGGCGAGCTGGAAAAATGGCTGAGAGAAGGACTGACCTTCCCGGAGAAGTAACGCTTCTGTAACAGCCGTTTACGCCAATCATCATTAACCTGTTCAACCCTTAAAACTTATTTACCATGAAAATACACGGACTATTGCTTGCCGCTGCCTTTCTTCCTGTCGCCCTTGCGGCGCAGGAAGACCGGTATGCGCAAATTACCAATCCCAAACTCACAAGTATCAACAAAGAGCCGCCCCGCAGCACCTTCACCTCTTACACGAATGAGGCGGATGCCGTTGTCAACGACCGCAAGAACGGAACATTCCGCATCTCCCTCAACGGCAAGTGGAAATTCAACTATGTGGAGAACTTCGCCGATCGCCCTACCGACTTTATGGATATCCATGCAGACGTAAGCAAATGGCCGGACATCAACGTTCCCGGCAATTGGGAGCTGCAAGGTTTCGGCACGCCTGTCTACGTCAACCAGTCGTATGAGTTCTGCTCTCCCGGCTATGCCCCCTATTGGGACAAGCCCAACCCGCCCTACGTTCCCAAAGAGTGGAATCCTACGGGAACCTACCGCCGTACCTTCACCCTGCCTGCCGACTGGGACAACAAAGAAATTTTCCTGAGCGCCGACGGAGTGCGCGGAGCGGCATTCTACTACCTCAACGGCAAATTTGCAGGCATGAGCAAAGATTCCAAGACTCCCGCACGCTTCAACGTCACTTCCCTTGCCCGCAGAGGCGAGAACGTGATTGCCATACAGGTGCACCGCTTCTCCGACGGCAATTATCTGGAGTGCCAGGATTTCTGGCGCATCAGCGGCATCGAACGGGACATCTACATGTATGCCCAGCCGCAAATACACCTGACGGACTTCAAGGCGGAGACTCCCCTGGACGGAGATTACCGCAACGGAATCCTGAAGCTGAAAGTGAAGTTTGCCAACGAAACCGGCAAAGAGGCCCCGTTCCTCGTAAGCTATCGTTTGCTGGACAGCAAAGACAAGCTGATTGCCCAATCCTCAACCCGTGTAAGCTACGGTCAGACGGAAGTGGAGTTTACCCCAAAGACAATCAAAGAACCGTTGCAGTGGACAGCCGAAACGCCTAACCTCTACACGCTCGTCATCAGTCTGAAACATACCAACGGTGACGTTATCGAGGCCACCGGCTGCAAAGTGGGCTTCCGCACCGTAGAGATAAAGGACAAGCAGCTGATGGTGAACGGCAAACCGATCCTTGTGAAAGGCGTCAACTACCATGAGCACAATGAACATACCGGACATTACGTTCCCGAAGACCTTATGCTGAAAGACTTCGAGCTCTGGAAACGCTACAACATAAACACCGTCCGCACCTGTCACTACCCGCAACAGGAACGTTTTTACGAGTTGTGCGACCAGTATGGCATCTACGTCATCGACGAAGCCAACATCGAAAGCCATGGAATGGGCTATAATCTGAACGTAGGCGGCACGCTGGGTAATAACCCGCTATTTACAAAAGCGCATATAGACCGCACCATGAACATGTACGAGCGCGACAAGAACCATCCTTGCATCATCACCTGGTCGCTTGGCAACGAAGCGGGAAACGGCCTGAACTTCTACGTCACCTACAATACGCTGAAAGCATTGGACAGCCGTCCCGTGCAATACGAACGCGCCCTGCTGGAATGGAACACGGACATCTTCTGCCCCATGTACCACAGTCCCGCCCGTATCGAGAAATACGCACAGAACCCCGAAATGACCCGCCCGCTCATCCTCTGCGAATATGCCCATGCCATGGGCAACAGCCTCGGCAATTTCCAGGATTACTGGAACATCATCGAGAAATACCCCATCCTGCAAGGCGGCTGTATTTGGGACTGGGTAGACCAGGGACTTGCCACCAAGACCGCTGACGGCCGTAAATACTGGGCATACGGCGGCGACTACGGCGAGTACGGCACCCCGTCCGACGGTGACTTCTGTATCAACGGCATAGTATATCCCGACCGCAGCGTCAAGCCGCAGACCGAGGAAATGGGGAAGGTGTATCAGAACATCAAGTTCTTCGACTTCGACCCGGCAGCCTCTGTCGTAAAGATACGCAATGATTTCTCTTTCACCAATCTCGACAAATACGACTTCCATTACATCATCCGCCATCACGGCAAAGAGATTTACAAAGGCCGTATCAAAGATATCAAGGCCGAACCGGGACAAACCGTCACCAGTCCGTTCCTCAATGGCATTCCCGCCACCAACAGCTCGACCGGAGACGTACGCATAGAGTTCTATGCCGCTATCCGTACTCCCGAACCGTTCCTTCCGGCAGGTACGGTCATTGCCCGTGAACAGACCTATGCGCATACTTTCCATAAGGAAGATGCCCCGAAACAGGCATTCGCCGGTTCGGAAGAAGACGACCGGCAAGTCGTTTTCTCCGGTCCGCACTTCAAGGCAACCTTCGACAAGCAAAGCGGCCTGCTGGTATCTTACCGATACAAGAAGCAGGAGTACATTCATAACGGGCAAGGTCCCCGCCCCTTCTTCTGGCGCGCCCCTACCGACAATGACTACGGAGCCAAACTTCCCGTACGTTTGAAAGCATGGAAAGAGGCCAGCTATCAGGAGCCGAAAGCCGAAAGCTTCAACGTAGTGCGCGACAAAGATACTACGGCGGTAAAAGTGACCTACCGCTTCCCGCAGACCGATACCCGCTGGGATATAACGTATAAGGTATACGGCAACGGAGTTATCAAGGTAGACAACCATTTCGTTGCAGAGAACGCCCAAACACCGATGATACCGCGTGTGGGACTGCGTATGCAGCTACCCGCCCGCATCACCTCGCTGACCTACTACGGCCGGGGTCCGGAAGAGAATTACCGCGACCGCCGCACCTCACAGTTCATCGGCGAATACACATCGGGTATCCAAGATATGTACGAGCCTTATGTCCGTCCGCAAGAAAACAACCACCGCACGGACATCTATTGGTGCACCCTCACCAGCAAAGCAAAAGAAGGTCTGCTGTTTGTTGCCGACCGCACTTTCGAAATGAATGTATCCAACTATCCGCTGGAAAGCCTGGATAGCGGTGAGTCTATCGAGAACGGCTCTCCCCGTACCGAAAAGACCAATCACCGCCATCTCACCGACCCGCAGCCGGAACCGTCCGTAGACCTCTTCATAGACTACCGCATGATGGGCGTAGGCGGTGACGACAGTTGGGGAGCTTTGGCTCACGAACCTTATCTGATACGTCCCGGCAAGCAGAATGCCATCAGTTACGGTTTCGCGATTGTACCGTTCGACAAGGGAACGGATTTCAAGAGTTTGATATATAGATATTAAAGCTGTCCAGCTATGAAAACGTTATCCGGCATATCCCAGATTTTATTTAACAGGTTCTACTGTATATTCCGTACCTTGCCTTGCGTTTTCTGTACTTTGGCAATAGCATCGTCCGTTTCCGCACAGGAAACGGACAATGCCATGCTGAAATACGGTTTGAATTTCCTCAAGACTCCCTACGTGGCACATACGCTGGAAGTGAATGAAGAAGAAAAACTTGTAGTCAACTTCGACGAAGTGGATTGCACCACTTTTGTGGAGTATGTGCTTGCTCTGGCACTTTCTCCTGTCAAGAATGGCACAATAGACAATGCCGACTACGCACGCACCCTGCAAAGCATCCGCTATCGCGACGGCAAAATCGACGGTTACACTTCCCGCCTGCACTACATTGCCGATTGGGTGAACAACGGCGTCAGACATGGTTTCATGAAAGACATAACCGCCGCCAACAGCCCCGATACGGTAAGGCTGTCCCTCAACTTCATGTCTGCGCATTCCAAAGCATACAAACACCTGGAGTCTTCTCCCGAAAACATCAGCAAGATTGAAGAAATAGAAAAGTCGCTCTCCGGACAACTGTTCCATTATATCCCCAAAAACAAACTGCCCGATGAAGGATTCGGGTGGATAAAGGATGGCGATATCATAGCCATTACCACCAACATTCCCGGGCTGGATGTGGTCCATCTGGGACTTGCCTGCTATGAAAAGGGAGTATTGAAACTGCTCCATGCCTCCTCTACGCAGAAAATGGTAGTCGTCTCGCAAGAGCCATTGGCACAGATGCTGAAAAGGAATAAGAAGTTTACAGGAATCAGAGTGTTAAGAATAAAATAATACTCTCCCAATAACTGTTATCCTATCATTAAAAACTATATCTTTGCATAGTAAGGACTTTCCGTCCGACATCTGTCTTTCTTTCGTCCGACAGATGTCGGACGAAAATTACACACCTGTCGGACGAAAGAGAAACTGCTATCGGACGATTACTTCTTAGTAAGAAAAAAACAACTCATTGCAGGGATGGAAATTATTCATTGCAGTGGCAAAACAATTTATTCATGAGTGCATACTATGACCTTTACGAAACTCCCTCTCCTAACGGAAGCGAGGAAAAAAAATCTCTCCATGCCCGTATATGTCCTAAAGAAACTTATACCCAAAAAGAGTTTGTAGAACACGTTGCTATGTTTCAGCATCTGCCCAAAAACATTATAGGGGCGGCACTGGACGCTTGCATCGACGAACTGTGCGACCTGCTTGCCAACGGCAACATTGTAGAACTCGGAGAGTTGGGATTTTTCAGCACTTCATTGAAATGCACTCAGGATACCGATGATGAGAAAAAGAAAATCAGGTCCGAATCTGTCCGTTTTCAAAACGTACATTTGCGTATCAGCAACACATTCCGCAAGAAAATCAGACAAAGAATGAAACTGGAAAGGACACATTCTCCGACTAAGAAATCGAAGAAAACGGAAACAACAGAAGAAACAAGGAAAGAAAGGCTGATGCTGTTTCTGCAGGAAAATGTTTGTATCACCAAAAACGAATATATTCACCTGACCGGGCTGACAAGGCATGCAGCCATCGATGAACTGAACAAATTCATCCGGCAAGGTATCCTGCGGCGTCGGGGCATAAGCCGCTCCACAGTTTATATAAATAATATTCAGCATTAACAGAAGAATGGAAACTACGGAAATGGAACAATCCATGCAGTGGTTCGTCTTTTTCAAAGACCAGCTGCTGCTGAAGAAAGAGTACACAACAAACGGAGAGAACAAATACGGTATACCTCATGGAGTAACCCCTCCTGTAACACCCGCAGCGGGATGCAAAATACACGAGGTAACTCTGACCGGCGGAAAGAAAGTAAAGGCTTGCGCACTCGGACAGCCCGTACCCGAAACCGAAGAATGGGTAATGACAGGCTTGCGCGCTTCTTACGACTACCTGCCATTGGCAGATTATCAGGCAGCGGGAAAAGCATTCCAGATACTCTATTGGGACAGCCACAGCCGTTTCTGTCCCGTATGCGGCACTCCTATGGAACAGCAGACTCCTATCATGAAGAAATGCCCGGAGTGCGGCAATGAGATGTATCCTCCCGTTTCTACGGCTATCATCGTGCTGATACGGAAAGGCAAAGAAATATTGCTGGTACATGCACGCAACTTCCGCGGCACGTTCCACGGGTTAGTAGCCGGCTTCCTCGAAACGGGCGAAACGTTGGAACAATGCGTAGAGCGGGAAGTTATGGAAGAAACGGGGCTAAGGGTGAAAAACATCACTTATTTCGGCAGTCAGCCCTGGCCTTATCCCAGCGGATTAATGGTAGGATTCATAGCCGACTATGAAAGCGGGGAAATCAAACTGCAAGCCGATGAACTCAGTTCCGGCGCATTCTATTCCAAAGACAACCTGCCGGAAATACCCCGGAAACTAAGCATTGCAAGAAAACTAATTGACTGGTGGCTGGAGAATAATTGAAAGGACGGATTAATAATTAAAGGAAAAGACAAAAAAACAGATTGCGGAAAACACGCACTCGCAAACGAACAACTACGAATGAAACGACTCTCATTCACATCAACCAATCGGCGTGCAACCGCAATCTGTAGTACTATCTGTTAACTGTAGGCTGCTGTTGCATATAAGAACAGCATTTAACGGGAATTGATTTGCCAACCGGTATAAAGAATATAAAAGAAACTTAATACATTCCGGCTTATCACCTGCCCGCACTGCAAAAACAAAAGGTGCAAGCAGCTTCCTGCCACTTGCACCTTTCCATATATGAAAATCAAACAGTCTTAGATACCGAGTGATTTGCGCACTGCCTCCACTTTCTTTTCAGCCTCGGCATTTGCGCTGGCATAACACTTAGGACATCCCATTTCGCCTTTCACCTCGATATAGAACTTAATCTTAGGTTCCGTACCCGAGGGACGAACGGAAATCTTCGTACCGTCTTCCGTAAAGTACTGAAGCACATTGGATGTTTCGGGCATATCCAAAGCGGTTACATTGCCTTTGGCATCGGTAGCCTTCAGCGTCTTGTAGTCCTTAGTCAAAGAAACGGCAGAGCCACCGATTTCTTTCGGCGGATTGGCGCGGAAGTTATCCATCATAGCCTTGATTTCATCGGCGCCGCTCTTACCCGGCTTCACTACGTTGACGGTAGTTTCTTTGGAGAAACCGTACTCTACGTAGATGTCCATCAGGATGTCATACAGCGTCTTGCCCTGGTCTTTGGCCCATGCACAGATTTCCGCCAACAATGAACAAGCGGAAACGGCATCTTTATCGCGAACGAAGTCTTCGGCAAGGAAGCCGTAGCTTTCTTCACCGCCGCCGATGTATTGCTGCTTGCCTTCGCGCAGACGGATTTCACGTGCAATCCATTTGAAACCGGTATAGCAGTCGAGCATCTCAATCTTGTTCTTATCGGCAACGGCCTTGATAAGTTCGGTAGTCACAATGGTCTTTACAATAAAGTCCGTAGGCTGCATCTTGCCGGTTGCGATACGGTTCTTGATAATATAGTACAGGAAGAGCAGGCAGGTCTGGTTACCGTTAATCAGCACCCATTCGCCCTTGTCGTCCTTGCAAGCCATACCTACGCGGTCGGCATCCGGGTCGCTTGCCATCACGATGTCGGCGTCTATCTTCTTGGCAAGTTCAATTGCCATGGAAAGCGCTTCCGCGTTTTCGGGATTCGGAGAAACCACTGTCGGGAAGTCACCGCTCTTCACCATCTGTTCGGGCACGCAGTGTACATTCTCAAAGCCCCATTCTTTCAGAGAAGCGGGAATGAGCGTTCTGCCCGCGCCGTGAAGCGGAGTATAAACGATGCTGAGGTCTTTCTGACGCTTGATTACTTCCGGGTCGATAGAAAGGGTATGAACCTTATCCAGATATACCTTGTCTACATCTTCACCGATAATCTGAATCAAATCTTTGTTGCCCTTGAACTTGATGTCCTCAACGGTTACCTTATTTACTTCATCAATAATGGCTGTGTCGTGCGGAGCAAGTACCTGTGCACCGTCATCCCAATAAGCCTTGTAGCCGTTGTATTCTTTCGGGTTGTGGCTTGCAGTCAGATTGATACCGCTTTGGCAACCGAGGTGGCGGATAGCGAAGGAAACTTCCGGAGTAGGACGCAAATCCTCGAAGAGATAAACCTTGATACCGTTTGCCGAGAAAATATCGGCAGAGATTTCGGCGAACTTGCGGCTGTTGTTACGGCAGTCGTGACCCACCACAACGGAGATTTGCCCCTTGTCCTTGAAGCATTTGTTCAGATAGTTTGCCAATCCCTGGGTAGCCGCACCTACCGTATAGATATTCATGCGGTTGCTGCCTGCACCCATGATGCCGCGCAGACCGCCCGTTCCGAATTCCAGGTCTTTATAAAAGCACTCTATCAGTTCGGTTTTATCTGGATTTTCCAACATTCGTTTCACTTCAGCCTGAGTTTCGGCATCGTATGCCGGGGTAAGCCACTTTTCGGCTTTCTCAGTCACCTGTTTAATCAACTCTTGATTTTCCATAAGACTTTTTTTATATTAAAGGTTAATACTTCATTTTCTGTTCTGTCACAAATGTAAAAGAATAAGTTTGAATATCCTAATCAATCGGGCATTTTATAGCGGTCGCCCGTTTGTTTTACATATTCTTCCAGAAATTCCTTCGGATAACCCGGACGTTCCACGCCGGCAGGCTGGCCTATGGCATTGCGTTCAAACTTTCCGTCTTTCATCTTGCGGACAACTCCGTCGTTGTATTTCACGATGATGAACTCGCCCAAACGTTTCCAGGTGTCGAAAGTACTCTGCGCCGTCATATTGGTATAGTTTGTCAGGAATGCTTTCGCTTTGGCAGGGTCTTTCTCCAAAAGTTTGGCGGCGGCAGACTCGATACCTTCCTGCGCATCGTTGAAAGTGTTTTCGAGTTCGGCCTGCGTGGCACGCACATCGCCGATCATAAGGTCGTAACGGGGATATACCATGTTGGCAACCCAGTTGAAAATCCAGAAAGAAGAGTTCCAGGAGAATGTGATGTAGTCCGCACCGTCTGCACGCGAATAGCATACGGGAACCTTATCCGTACAGCAGTATACGGGAGTGAACACGGTCATGTTGGCATCGTCCGTACCAAACCACAGTACGCCGCCTATGGCATCGGGCAAGGTGGAGCGCATCTGCGCCACGAACACGAAACCGCTCTGCTGGGTGGAAATGGGGCGTTCGTTGAAATATTCCTTGTCGCCTACCTTGAAGGAAAGGGGCGAAAGGCGGTAAGGGGTGTGATACGGTCCGGCGCCGAAATCTTTGCTGATGTCGAGAGGAGTACCTTCGTAATGGTCGCGCATGGCATTCTTTACGTCCTGTACGGAGATTTTACGGTCGGGCTTCACGAAAAGCGGCATCGGTGTATCGGTATCGCCTAATATATAAGGTAAGAACTCGTTGCCTCGGGCGGTAAACATATTGAAATAGCTCCATACGCGTGCCTCGCAATAGCGACGGGCACCGAAATCGAGCGGAGCATAGGCATCGGCAAAGCTGAAATCCTTGTTCACACCGTCAAAATAGCCCTTCTCGCGTGCAAAGGAGATGACATCGGGGGAGTACATACAGTTCTCCTTGTCATTCATATCAAACTGGTGGATACGTGACTGATTAGCATGAGCCGAAATGCAGTCATCAGGCACACGTACAGCTACCCAAACAGCTCCACGAATTCCGGGACCTTTACCAATCATTTCCATGATCCATATTTCGTTCGGATCGGCAATAGTAAAGGACTCTCCTTCGCTATAATAACCGTATTGCTGCACTAAATCGGTCATGATTTTAATTGCTTCACGGGCAGTGCGCGAACGTTGCAAACCAATATAAATCAGACTTCCGTAATCGATGATACCGGTAGTATCCACCAGTTCGGGACGGCCGCCGAAGGTTGTCTCGCCGATAGTAAGCTGGAATTCATTCATATTACCGATGACGTTGTAGGTCTGGCGCGCCTGTTCTATCCGGCCGAGGTACTTGCCGGTGTCCCACTCGTGCACATCAATCCATGTACCCTTTTTGTGCATGCCTGCGGGATAATGGTATAACTCGCCGAACAATCCATAGGAGTCGGCAGAATAGGAAACAATTGTAGAACCGTCTGCAGAGGCGTTCTTACCCACAATGAGGTTGGTACAGGCAAATGCGTTTACCACAGTTGCCACCGCTAATGCGACGGAGAGAGTTAATTTTTTCATACTTCTGTTATTATATGGTTTGTTTGATAATGCAATGTCACAGGTGAAAAGTTACCATACAAAATGAAACTCTTCGGTAGTCCGGTTGCCACGGCCGTCTGTTACGGTCATTTCCACAGTGTGCCTGCCACCTTTCTTTACATGCTTCGGGTCGAGTTCGCAGACCAGATTGCCGCTGATGGAATTGGGCTTGCCGAACAGAGCGTATTTCCCGTCTATCGTTCCGCGGTAACTGTTTATTCCGGTTTCTTTATCCTTGGCCTTGAGGGTGATGCGCCCCGTACGCCCCCACTGTCCGGGGTTGAGCGGAATTATCTCCGGCGGCACGGTATCTACCGCTACCGTATAAGTGCCCAGGTCGCGGATACGGACTTTCATGAAACCGTCCTCGTAAGTACCGCCTATACTGTATTTTCCGCCCCGTGCCGTAACGCCGGCTACGTAATACTTCGATTTATCTTCCAGACGGTCGCGCCGCAAGCCGATGCGCATCTCGCACGCTCCGTGCAGAGGGACACGCTTATTGTGCAACTGATAAGTAAAAGCCACGTCCCCGCTATCGGCACGTACGGAATAGTCCAGCCAAACGTCATCGTACAACATTCCACGCGGTACAACCAATTCCAGACCGGGCTCCTGCAGATAGTTAGTCCTGTCCCACTTGAAAGCATACTTCTCGCGATGTTCCACAGGGTGAATTTCGGTGTTCTTTCCTTGTACGGTGAAACGGACTTTCGAGGTGTTGCCTAACGCATCGCTTAGCGTATATACAAATCGGTAAGGACGCTCTTCGTTGATTTCCACCAGTCCCCGATTGCCGTTGGAAGCATGCAGCATGCGCAGACGGTTGCCGGGTTCGATGAACGACTTCATGTACTGTCCGTGCGTCCATGAATTGATATAGCGGTTTTCTTCGTAAGCAAAGCGGTCTACCACACTGCGGAACACCTCTTCACCGTCCACTTCGAGAATAACGGTATGCACGCCGTAGCGGTTGCCCACTCCGTCCATATGGTCATAGGCACGGATTCCTGCACCTATCAGTCCCCAAGCAGTAATAGGCTGGGTAGGATTTACAGGGAAAGTCCGGTGTATCTGCTTTCCGTTCACCACGCCTTTGCGCGGTTGGGGAAACAAAATGATGCCTTCGGCACGGGGAGCGATATTGTCCTTCACCTTCTCCATAAAAAAAGGCAGCGGGTCGACATAATCTCTTGTTGCCGACTCAATCATATCCAGATGCAGGTGAGGGCCGAAAGAGTAACCCGTGTTGCCGCTAAGGGCTATCACCTGCCCCGCCTTTACCGGATATTCCCCCGGTTCGGGGGTAATCTCCACTTCCCAGCTTTCCTGTTCATACTGCAAGTCTTTCACCCTTCGGGCTATATCGCCCACAAATGCGCTGAGGTGGCGGTTGATAGTGGAATAACCGTTATCGTAGTCCACATCGAGCACATATCCCGAACCGTGTGTCACACGGATGCGCGAGATATGCCCGTCTGCCAAAGCATGCACAGGTTTGCCTATAACACCACCGGTTTTGAAGTCCAGCCCGCCATGAAAATGGTTGGAACGTATCTCGCCGAAATTGCCTGAAAAGGTGATAGGGAAATCAAAAGGAGGAGTGAAAACAGCTGTTTGCATCTCCGGAACAGCTTCCTGCCCGGCGGTTTCCTGTGCATGCCCGCTTTGCACACTGCCCACCCAAAATAAAAAAGAAAAAAGTATAGAGTGTTTTATATTCTTATAGCCCATATCATATTTTTTAAATGCATGCAAATATAACAAGAATAGTTCTCTCCGCCTAAACAAAAAAGAATAATCCTGCCACCTTCCTCATCGAACAACCCGGCATTTTCTGTTGTAAAACACCTAGTACAGAATGACAATGAGACAGAGAAATCGCTATCTTGCAGCATGTTTAACCATTAACAGATGACATTATGATTATCGGAGTCCCCAAAGAAATCAAGAACAACGAGAACCGAGTAGGAATGACCCCTGCCGGAGTAGCCGAGTTGGTGAAGAAAGGTCATACGGTATATATGCAGGCTACAGCAGGCATAAACAGTGGGTTCTCTGACGACGATTACATCGCCGTAGGTGCGCAAATCCTACCTGCCATTGAAGACGTTTATGCCA
>OHDP01000951.1_pt1 | contig 14937 bp, 14 predicted proteins | sample 1567011 | NCBI WGS metagenome assembly OHDP01 (sample SAMEA3879532, study PRJEB24766) | human gut metagenome | biome: human-associated habitat; feature: feces | place: USA | collected 1985/1987
GGGGTGTTGTATATATATAATATAAGTGTGCCCCCAATATGAAAGAATGGATGGTGTCTTTGATGGATTTAGCTTCAATTATAGGTATTGTCTTAGGTGCGGTAATGGTTGTATTCGGTATTCTGTGGGGCAATGGTGTATCAGCTTTGCAGAATTTCGTCGATGTTCCTTCAATTATTATTACACTTGGAGGTTCTTTAGCAGGTCTTATTGCGTCGAATACTCTTAAAGATTTCCTTAATAATTTTAAAGGTGTGGGTCTTGCGTTTAAAGATCCGAAGTATGACAATGGTTCAACAATAGCCAAGATTATAGAATTGTCAAATGTAGCAAGAAAGGAAGGTCTTCTTGCACTTGAAGAGGTGGCACAGAATCTTGATGATGAATTTATGAAGAAAGGTATTCTGCTTATTGTTGATGGTACAGAACCAGAGCTTGTAAGAGGAATACTTGAAACAGAACTTATGAATATGGATGAACGACACAGAAGTGTGGCTGGGTTCTTTGAGACATGGGCAGCACTTGGTCCTGCCTGGGGTATGATTGGTACTCTTATAGGTCTTGTTAATATGTTAAAGGATTTGCAGGATTCATCAGCAATTGGACCATCGATGGCAACAGCCCTTCTTACAACACTTTATGGTTCGTTGATAGCTAACTGGTTCTGTACACCAATTGCTAATAAATTAAAAGAGCAGAATTCTATAGAATATCAGCTCAAAGAAATAGTTATTGAGGGTCTGCTTTCTATTCAGGCAGGTGAGAACCCACGAGTAATTGAAGAAAAGCTTAAGTCATTCCTTGCACCAGCATCAAGAAATGCATTGTCTACCGAAGAAGGAGGAGGTGAAGCTTAATGGCTAAGAGGAAACCTCAGGACCAGCCAGCCGGATCTCCAGCGTGGATGTCGACTTTCAGTGATTTGATGAATTTGTTATTATGTTTCTTCGTTTTACTGTTCTCGATGTCATCAGTAGATGCAGAAAAGTTTGAAAAGGTTGCGGCTTCCCTGTCAGCGAGCTTTAGTATATTTCCATCAGGAGGTTCAGCATTATCTGATGAGGGTATTCTTGTGGGAAGTGGAGCAACACAGCTTAATGATCTTAGTTCATATTATAATAATATGGGTCTTAATACAGACGGTGAATTTACCGAAGAGGTAAAGACAGCTAAGGAACAGATGGATAAAGAAGGACTTAAAGAGTCTGAAAGTATGGCAGATGAAATAGAATCGGCTCTTAAAGCTGCTAATGTTGATAATCAGGTTGAGATAACAGCTACTAATAAATATGTAATGCTTAATATGAATGGTGGTATATTGTTTAATTCAGGTGAAGCTGATCTGACACCTGAAGCGGTGAGTCTGTTAGATTCAGTGGCTGGAGCAATATACCAGTATAATGACAATTATATAACAATAGAGGGACATACAGATAGTAATCCGATTAATACTGCCAAGTTCCCAGATAATATGATGCTTTCTGTGCATAGAGCACATAGCGTATATAATTATCTTGTTAATAATAAAGGCTTTGATGCCAAGACTATGACATCTTCAGGTCGTGGAGAGAATGTTCCGATAGCTGATAATACAACGGCAGAGGGACGTGCCCAGAACCGTAGGGTTGAGATAAAGATATATAATAATCTTAACAGTGATATACAGTAGATTTTCATTAAAGTATTTTGCTATAGACATAATCAGCATATATTAGATACATATCAGGAGGAAAGTTTATGAAGAAAAGTATGTTAAATGTTATAACACTTGCACTAGTTCTTGTGAATCTTGTGCTTACTGTTATACTTACATTTTCACTTGTATCAACTAACAACAAGACTAATAAGCTTGTGACTAAGGTTTCGGAGATTATTGACCTGGATGTTGCAGGTGTTGATAACAGCAGTAAGTCAACATCAGCTGGCACAAGCATAGAAGATGTAGCTTATGTAGATGTAAGCAATAATGGTTCTAATGATATTATGATATCTTACACAGATGGTGGTAAGACACATTATGCAATTGTTAATGTAACTCTTGGACTTAACACTAAGGCTAAGGATTATGCATCTAAGAGCACAACTATTAACAATGGTATGAAAGTAATTGTAAACGCAGTCCAGACAGAGGCTATGAAATATACATATAGTACAATAGCAGCAAGCAAGACAACAGTGGAATCTAATCTTTTAGCAACACTTCAAGATACATTCCAGACTGAGTGTATAACATCTGTTATTGTATCAGTAGTAGTCCAGTAATATAGGGGAATGTGTTTAATGTTAAAGATTAATTATGAATACAAGGAGGTGAGGAAGACATGGGAGAGGTCTTATCGCAAAGCGAGATAGATGATCTTCTAAAGGCGTTAAGCAGTGGTGAACTTGATGTTGATGAGATGAAGAATGGCGAAGAGAAACAGGTGAAGAACTATGACTTTGCAAGACCATCTAAGTTCTCAAAGGAACATTTAAGAACATTGGAGATTATATTCGAGCATTTTGGAAGACTTCTGGCAACCAATCTTCCAGCCTATTTAAGAAAAGCAGTCAGTGTTGACGTAGTCAATTCGGAAGTAGTAATCTATTCAGAATTCTCAAATGCCTTGTCAAATCCAGTTCTGCTTGGAGTAGTAAGTATGGCTCCGCTATCAGGTAATATGGTTATGGAGATTGCTTCTAATCTGGGATTTGCATTTGTAGACAGATTGTTAGGTGGAGCAGGAGCAGCTCTTGATAAAGAAAGAGAATTCTCGGAGATTGAGCTTTCGATAATAGAAAGAATATTCTCAATATGCGTTAATCTTTTAAGAGAGCCTTGGGAAAATGTTATTAAAGTAACTCCGCGATTGGAAAGAATAGAGACAAATTCTCAGTTTGCACAGATAATATCACCAACTGAAACAATAGCAATTATAACTATTAATCTCAAGATAGGTGATGTTGAAGGTCTTGTTAATGTATGTCTTCCATTTACATTATTAGAGCCAGTTATGGACAAGCTTAATACGAAGTTCTGGTTTGCTAATATGCAGGAAAAAGATCCTAAGCTTTATGGAGATGTTATTGAATCGACAATCAGCAGGACTAAAGTACCTGTTAAGACATTGCTTGGTGAATCCAAGATTAATGTATCTGATTTCATTAACCTTCAGGTGGGGGACATTATTAAAATTGATAAAAAAGTTGATCAGGAACTCGATGTTTATGTTGGCAACATCAAGAAGTTTAAAGCATTACCTGGTTACTTTGAAGATAAATACGCAGTTAGAATAACGGACGTAATTAGAGAGGAGAGTGAGTAAAAGATGGATGGTATGTTATCACAGGATGAAATCAATGCATTATTGAATGGAATGTCTGCTGATGATAGTGCTGACAATGAAACATCGGAGACACCACAGGAAAGTAATGAGTCTGCAAGTGATAATACTCCGAACACCGATAAACCAGAGGCCCTTTCTGATACTGAGAAAGATGCAGTTGGCGAGATATCTAATATAAGTATGGGTACAGCAGCGACAACACTTAGTTCACTGCTTAACCAGAAGGTTAATATAACGACTCCTAGGGTTGAGGTAGCAGATTGGGATAAGCTTTCTAGAAAGTATGACAGACCTTGTGTAATGCTTCAGATTAGATATAAGGAAGGTATAGATGGCAATAATGTACTTATTCTTAAGGAGAGAGATGTTAAGATAATTACTGACCTTATGATGGGAGGCACAGGAAATGTAGATGATGGAGAAGAACTTACAGATCTGCATCTTAGTGCAATAGGTGAGGCTATGAACCAGATGATGGGTTCAGCAGCTACCTCTCTTTCATCAATGTTTAACAGGAAGATAGATATAAGTCCTCCAATTGCTAATATTGTTGAAACATATAATGAGATGGATGAAACACTTCCACAGTTTTTAAATGACAATTTTGTAATTGTTGCATTTAAGATGCAGATAGGGGATTTAATTGATAGTGAGATTATGCAGTTATATCCTATTGATTTTGCTAAGGAACTTTTAACAATGTTCTCAATTGATCAGGAAGCACAGTCAGATAACAGTTCAGCAAGCACAGAACCAACACCCGCTGAACAGACGGCAGCACCGCAGCCACAGGCAGCTACAGCACCACAGCAGCCAATGCCAGATATGTCACAGCAGGGTATGATGCAGCAGGGTATGATGCAGCAGGGAATGCCAATGCAGGGTATGCCTTACGGATATGGAATGCCAATGCAAGGTATGCCTTATGGATACGGAATGCCAATGCAGCAGGCACCTGTGAAGGATGTTAATGTTTCACCGGCATCATTTCAGCCATTTCAGGCTGATGTTAATCCACTTGTTCAGCAGGAGAACATCGATTTGATTATGGATGTGCCTCTTGAAGTAACAGTTGAACTTGGAAGAGTATCAAAGTCAATTAAAGACATTCTTGATTTCGCACCGGGAACAATCGTTGAACTTAACAAGATTGCAGGAGAAGCAGTTGATGTATTAGTTAATGGCAAATATGTTGCCAAAGGTGAAGTTGTTGTAATCGAAGAGAACTTCGGTGTAAGAATTACAGAAATTATCAAGTAATAATTTATTGTTTTAATAAAAAGATATATCAAAATTGGACTTGATGATGTATAATACTTACGGATTTTTATTTAGTGAATAATTTATATTTTAGTTAAGATAGGAGATTCATATGGCTAAGAATATTTTAATTTGTGATGATGCAGCATTTATGAGAATGATGATTAAGGATATACTCACAAAGAATGGTTACAATATCGCAGGAGAGGCTGAGAATGGTGCTAAGGCTGTTGAGAAATATGCAGAATTAAAGCCAGACCTCGTACTTATGGATATTACAATGCCTGAGATGGACGGAATTGAAGCACTTAAGAAGATTAAAGAAACAGATCCTAACGCAGCTGTAATTATGTGTTCAGCTATGGGTCAGCAGGCAATGGTAATTGAATCAATTCAGTCAGGAGCTAAGGATTTTATCGTAAAGCCATTCCAGGCAGATAGAGTATTAGAGGCTGTTCAGAAAGTTGTTGGATAATGACAGTTGCACTTATGAGCAGCAGGCTTGAAGCATTTGCACAGCTTTTTACTCTTCTTATTGTATTTATATTTGTATTGGCAGCTACATATTTTGCAACCCGTTTTGTTGGTAATTACCAGAAGAATAAGCTTTCCGGAAGTAATATACAGATATTAGAGACTATGCGTATATCTAATACAAAGTATATTCAGGTTATTAAGGTTGGCGGGAAGTGTTTTGCAATAGCTGTTACTAAAGATAATGTGAGTTTTCTTTGTGAATTGAATGAAGATGAGCTTATATATAATTCTTCTAGTGATACAGGTACAATTAATAAGGAGAGTTTTAAGGCTGTTTTGGAGAAATTTAAAAAGGACAAGCCAGAAGGTTAGGCGGGTTTATTGTATGTTACATTGGTTGAGAAAGCATAAAAAGTCATGCATAAGAGGATTTGCAGCAGTCAGTGCAGTATTTGGTGTGATGTGTGGCGTTACAGCTAAGGTTCTTGCTGCGGAAGGTGATGACAATCTTATAAGCATAGGCATATCGGCAGGTGATGGCAGTGATATGGCAAGCGTTTTACAGATGTTGATTGTATTGACAGTAATATCGTTAGCACCATCAATACTTATTATGCTTACTTCATTTACCAGAATTGTTATAGTGTTGCATTTTACAAGAGCAGCTATAGGTACACAGACTGTTCCACCTAATCAGATAATTATAGGATTATCATTGTTTTTGACGGTGTTTGTTATGGCACCAACATTTACAGAGATATATGATAATGCCATAACGCCGCTATCTAATAATGAGATGACGGCAGAGGAGGCATTTGATGAAGGTATTAAGCCGCTTAGAACATTTATGTTAAAGCAGACTTCTACCAAGGATCTGGATACATTCCTTAAAATTGCAGGATATGAAGAAGGTTCAGTCAAATCAGAAGATGATATAACATTAAGGGTTTTAATTCCATCATTTATAATAAGTGAATTGAGAATTGCATTTATTATTGGTTTCCTTATATATCTTCCATTTATTGTTATTGATATGGTAGTATCTTCAACGCTTATGTCAATGGGTATGATGATGCTCCCACCAACAACAATATCTACACCGTTTAAGATACTTCTGTTTGTTATGGCAGATGGATGGAACTTGATTATTGGTAATTTAATGATGACATTCAAATAATAAAGGTGGGACTGATATATGGATACTGGTACAGTTATTAATATTGCAAGGCAGACAGTATGGATTATAGTAAAAACAGCTGTTCCTGTACTTCTTGTTTCAATGATTGTTGGTTTGGTTATAAGTCTTTTTCAGACACTTACATCTATTCAGGAGCAGACTTTGACATTTGTGCCGAAGCTTATTGCAATTCTTTTAACATTAATGCTTTTGGGGGCATGGATGTTAAATCAGATTACAGGATTTATGGGGAATTTGTGGAATTTCTCACAGTATATTTAATTAAAGGATTAAGATATAATGATTAATTATGAGGTTGCGCTTGGACAATTTGAGCTATTTGTTTTAATATTAATTCGATTAGCTTCATTTGTTTATGCCGCACCTTTTTTTAATACTGCCAATGTTCCACGAAAGTTTAAAGTTGGTTTTGCAATTGCACTTAGTGTGATTGTTTATGCTATTCATCCAGATATGTCGGTAGAATATGATAATATGATTGATTATTGTATAATTGCACTGCAAGAAGTAATAGTAGGAGTAATACTTGGTGCGGCGAGTTTTTTTTGTGTTCAGATTATACAGTTCTCAGGTAAGATAATTGATATGGATATAGGTATATCTATGGCACAGTTATATGATCCTACAACAAGAATGCAGGTGGGTATTATGGGCAACTTCTATTACTATATGTTAATGCTTTTGCTTATAATATCAGGTATGCACAGATTTCTTATAGAAGCTATCGTTGAGACATATAATGTTATACCTATAGGTGGAGTCAAATTCAGCGGTGCGATATATTCGACTGTTATACAGTTTATGACAGATTATTTTGTTATAGGTTTCAGAATAGCACTGCCGGTGTTTGCCACAACACTTCTTCTTAACTGTATTCTTGCCATACTTGCAAGGATAGCACCACAGATGAATATGTTCGTTGTTGGTATGCAGCTTAAGATATTTGTTGGAATATTTGTAATTCTTTTTACAATAGGTATGCTTCCAGCTGTTTCTAATTTCATACTGGAAGAAATTCAAAGCATATTTACAGCATTGGTAAGGGGTATGAGCTGATATGGAGAATGAACTTATATTAAGGCTGAACCTTCAGTTTTTTGCTAAAGATGGTCCCGGAGGGGAAAAGACAGAGCCGGCTACAAGTAAGAAGCTTAATGATGTAAGAAAAGAAGGACAGGTAGCTAAAAGTAAAGAGATAATAACAGCCATTTCTTTGATGTCATTGTTTATTATCCTAAAGATTTATGTTGGAAGACTTGGCACTGGATTTATAGATGTATTTAAGAATATATATGGGGCAATTGTAGTAATAGGCAATGACAGCGGTGATGGCTTATCCACCGGCTGGGCAGTAGCAACATTAAGACAGCTTGCAACAGAGGTTATTACGCTTGCAATTCCAATACTTCTTGTAGCTGTGATAATAGCGATACTTGGTAATGTGTTACAGCAGAAGTGGATGATAACAGCAAAGCCTATGCAGCCCAAATTAAGCAAGATTAGTCCGTTGAGTGGCTTTAAGAGAATGTTCTCTGTAAGACAGTTATTAGAGCTGCTAAAATCAATAGTGATGATTACAATTATAATTGCTGTTGTATATTCAACGATAAAAGATAAAATGAATGTTCTTCTTACATTCTATGATATTAGTCTTAATACAGCACTTTCAACAGTAGGAGATATAATTATAGGTCTTGGCATTAAGATAAGTGCGATATTTCTGATAGTCGGATTTGCTGACCTTGTGTATCAGAGACACAAGTTTAAGAATGATAATATGATGACTAAGCAGGAAGTTAAAGATGAATATAAGAATTCCGAGGGTGATCCTCAGGTTAAGGGACAGATCAGAAAGCGTATGCAGGAAGTATCAAGAAGAAGAATGATGCAGCAGCTTCCAGAGGCGGATGTAGTTATTACTAACCCAACACATTTTGCAGTCGCCCTTAAATACGAACCTAATGAGGGCAGGGCACCAGTAGTAATTGCCAAGGGTGCTGATTATCTTGCATTTCAGATAAAGGATAAAGCTAAGGAATATAATATTGCTATTGTGGAGAATAAACCACTAGCGAGAATTCTATATCATAATATAGATGTTGGTATGGAGATACCACCAGAATTATATCAGGCAGTTGCAGAAATTCTTGCCGCAGTTATGAAAACAAATAATAGATTATAATATAAATATGTGTTATTATTAATATTACAATATTGTGATATTAAGATATGAAAAGATATGGGAAGGAGAAATAAAGTGAAGCTAAAGAGAAATGACTTATTCATTGGAATATATATTCTTTCAGCAGTATTATTCTTTATTATTTCAATTCCTTCATGGTTACTTGATATTTTGCTTGCATTTAATATAATGGTGGCTTTAGTTATATTATTTAACTCATTGTTTGCTAAAGAAGTATTGGATATGGCATCATTCCCAACAATGCTCTTATTTACAACAATTTTTAGAATTTCTCTTAACGTATCATCAACTAAGATGATATTAAGAGATGGTTATGCAGGTCACGTGGTTTCTGTGTTTGGACAATTCGTAGGTGGTGGTAATCTTGTAATTGGTACCATCATATTCATAGTATTGATTATTGTACAGTTTATAGTTATCAATAAAGGTTCTGAGAGAGTATCAGAAGTAACAGCAAGATTTACTCTTGATGCTATGGCTGGTAAGCAGATGGCTATCGATTCAGATCTTAATACAGGTGCTATTACTGATAAGGAAGCAGCAGAAAGAAGAAAGAAGTTACAGCAGGAGAACAGCTTCTTTGGTTCTATGGATGGTGCTACCAAGTACGTTAAGGGAGATGCAACAGCAGGTCTTATTATCACAGCAATCAACCTTGTTGGTGGTATTGCAATGGGGATGCTCTATAATGGAATGTCCATTAATGATGCACTTTCTACATATTCAATCCTTACAATTGGTGATGGTCTTTGTTCACAGATACCTTCACTTCTTATATCTTTGTCAACAGGTATATTAGTTACTAAGGCATCAAGCGAGGGTGAACTTGGCGACGAGATGGTTGGACAGTTGTTCTCAATGGACAGGGTCCTTATTATGGTAGGTGCAGCACTTATATTATTAGGTGTAGGAACACCACTTCCATTTTACATATTTGTGCCACTTGGTGTAGCACTTATTATCTATGGAAGAAAGTTAAAGGATAAGACAGGCGAGGCAACTATCGAGGAGATGGCAGAGGCAGAAGAAAATGAGGCTCAGGAAATCAGAAAGCCGGAAAATGTTGTTTCTTTGCTTAATGTAGACCCAATCGAATTAGAGTTTGGTTATGGTATTATACCTTTAGCCGATGTTAATCAGGGGGGTGATCTTCTTGACCGAGTTGTAATGATCAGACGACAGATAGCTCTTGAACTTGGTGCGGTAGTACCAATTATCAGATTAAGAGATAATATACAGCTTAATCCTAACCAGTATGTAATTAAGATTAAAGGCATACAGGTAAGTGAGGGCGAGATACTTTTTGACCATTATATGGCGATGAACCCAGGTTATGTAGAAGAAGAGATAACAGGTATTCCAACATTTGAACCATCTTTCCATCTTCCAGCCATATGGATTACTGAAAGCCAGAGAGAAAGAGCAGAATCTATGGGATATACTGTTGTTGACCCACCATCAATAATGGCTACACATCTTACTGAAGTAATAAGACAGCATATTGCAGAACTTCTTACAAGACAGGATGTTCAGAATCTTATTAACAATATTAAAGATAATAACCAGGCACTTATTGATGAGCTTGTACCTAAGCTTATCGGTATTGGTGAGATACAGAAAGTGTTACAGAACCTTTTATCAGAAGGCATATCAATCAGGGATCTTGTAACTATATTTGAAACACTTGCTGATCACGCGGCAGTCACAAGAGATACAGATATATTAACTGAATATGTAAGACAGAGCCTTAAGCGTGCCATTTCTGGCAAGTATTTTCCACCTAACGAGGTTACTAATGTTATTACTCTTGACCCTAAGGTTGAACAGGAGATTATGGCGGCTGTTAAGAATACAGAACAGGGAGCTTATCTGTCACTTGACCCTGCCCGTACTAAAGCTATTATGGATTCTTTAGGTGAAGAATTAAAGAAGCTTGAAGATATGGGAAAGAATCCGATTGTTATAACTTCGCCTATAGTCAGATTGTATTTTAAGAAGTTAGCATCTGATTACTATAAAGATATAATTGTGATTTCATATAATGAAGTGGAATCAAATGTTGAATTACAGTCAGTTGGGATGGTGACAGCATAATGATAGTTAAGAAATTTCAAGCGCCTACAGAAAGAGAGGCAATAATAAAAGCTCAGGAAGAATTAGGAAGCACAGCAGTTGTGCTTAATGTTAAGACAATTAAGCAGAGAGGCTTTGCAAAGCTTTTTAAGAAAGATGCTGTAGAAGTTACGGCAGCTCTTGAGGAAAAAGATTTTGTTGATGGAATTAACAAGTCAAGACCATCATTTGATAATACAATGAATAAAGAACAGATGATTAACAGAAGTATGGTTTCAACAGGAAGCCTTCCATCGATTAATCTTGTGGCTGATGATTCAGTTAATCTGTCGTCATCTTCGACGGCTTCTGCGATAGAGCAGAAGCTTGACTCGCTGCACGATCTTTTACAGAACCAGAGTTTTAATAAGCCGGCTGATGTGCAGGGAACAGTGTCTAATCCTTATTCAGGGGTGGCAGGCAGCGTAAGAAGCTTGTATAATGATGATACAGATATTAAGCCTGCATCATCTGATAATACTGAAAGACAGCAGGTTAAGCAGAGAGAAAATGCTAACTACAAATCATTACAGTTAATCTATAAGAAGCTTATTGATAATGAAGTTGACAGCAGATATGCAGATGAAATTATTGGTGAGATTGAGAACTCATTAAAGAAAGAGTCTAACATAGACAGTATTCTTTCTGCAGTATACCAGAAGATTATATTAAAGCTTGGAAAGCCTAGGGCTATTACATTATCAGATAAGGCGAAGGTCGTATTCTTCATAGGACCTACAGGAGTAGGAAAGACTACTACAATTGCCAAGATAGCTTCAAGCTTTAAGTTAGAGCATGAGGCAAAAGTTGCATTTATTACAGCAGATACATATAGAATAGCGGCTGTAGAGCAGCTTAATACATATGCTTCTATTATAGATTGCCCTGTAAGTGTTGTGTATTCTGTTGAGGATATGGATAAGAGCCTTACAGATTATAAGGATTATGACTTAATACTTATTGATACAGCAGGACGTTCGCATAAAGCAGACGACCAGATGGATGAATTAAAGTCATTTATAGAGCAGGTTGTCCAAAGAAAAGATGAGTTTGATTTTGAAAGCTATCTTACATTAAGTGTAACAACTAAATATAAAGATCTTAAGAGTATAGCGGACAAATATGATGATGTAGACTGGTCAATTATTTTTACTAAATTAGATGAAACTTGTTCACTTGGCAACATCCTTAATCTGAGAATGTTGACAGACAGACCACTTGCTTATACGACATCAGGACAGAATGTTCCTAATGACATTGAAGTAATCAATGAGCAGTGGATTGCCAAACAGCTTTTAGGAGGCGGCGAATGATGATGGATCAGGCAGAAAATCTGCGTAATATAATTAGACAACAAAATCAGAACAGCATTACCAATGCCAGAGTTATCGCTGTAACAAGCGGAAAGGGAGGTGTTGGCAAGTCTAATCTTTCGGTCAATCTTGCACTTGAATTTACAAGAATGGGCAAGAAAGTAATAATACTTGATGCAGATTTTGGTCTGGCTAATGTTGAAGTTATGTTCGGTGTTATACCAGAATATAACTTAAGCGACCTTATGTTTAAGGGCAAGGAGATTAAAGATATTATAACAGAAGGACCAGAGGGAGTTGGATTTATTTCTGGAGGTTCTGGGATAGCTAATCTTGTTAATCTTGACCAGGAACAGATTAAAAGACTGGTTAATAAGCTGTCAGACCTTGAGGCACTGGCAGATATAATAATAATAGATACAGGAGCTGGAATATCACCTAGTGTTATGGAATTCCTGTTATCAAGTCCTGAGACAATCATAGTTACTACACCTGAACCGACATCTGTAACCGATTCATATGCACTTCTTAAAGCACTCAGTATGAATGAGAATTACAAGAGCGAAGAGTGTACAATAAGAATGGTAGCTAACAGAGTTGATTCAGAGAGTGAAGGAAAGAATCTTTATGACAAGCTTAATGCAGTTGTAACACAGTTCCTAGGGATTAATATGGAATATCTTGGAAGTGTTCCGCAGGATTCAACTGTAAGGAAGGCAGTTATGAAGCAGAAGCCTGTTACAATAGTATACCCTAATTCTTTTGCAGCCAGGCATTTTAGGTATATAGCTGAGGAATTGTTAGGAAATGAAGGGGATGCTCCAATGCATAAAAAGGGAATTAGAAGTTATTTTAAAAATGTATTTTCACGCAAGATGTAATTACCTTGTAAAGTGATAATCTATGTGTATGGAGGTGTCAGTAATGTTCAAACCACTTGTGATAGGAAGCAGAATGGAATTAGTGTCAAAGAAGTCACTAAGAAATAACGAAGAAAGAATAGTATATGCAAGCCAGATATTAGATTTTAATGATGACAGCATTGTGTGTGCTATGCCAATATATGAAGGACGTATTGTGCCACTTGAGGCAGGGAAAAGATTTGATGCATATTTCTATGTAGGAACTAAGATATTCAGAGCTGACTGCACTGCAATTGACAGAGGCAGGGATAACAATATCCATACAGTTACGATACAGTTAGATTCAGAACTTCTTAAGTTCCAGAGAAGAGAATATTTCAGACTCAGCTGTGTTCTTCCGGTGAGTGTGAAAAAGGTTATAACGTTCAATGTAAAAGCAGATGAAGAAGCTGACACAAATACAAAGTCAGAAGAAAAGACTGCATGCAAAGAACAGGAAGATATAGATAACTGCAAGATTGTTGATATAAGCGGTGGTGGAATAAGACTTCAGTCAAAGAAGAAATATCAGAAGGATGATTATATGATGTTAGATTTTGACTTAGATATTGATGGTTCAATATCCCATAAAAGCATTATTGGCAAGGTTGTAGAATCAAGAGCTAATGATAATGATGGAACATTATTTGCTAATAGACTTCAATTTGTCGATATTGACAGACTCGACAGAGAGGAGATTATTAAATATATATTTGGACAGCAAAGAAATATCTTAAAAAAGGAGTTGAGTAGTAATGGCTAAAAAAATATTGGTTATAGATGACTCTGCACTTATGAGAAGGGTGATATCTGATATAATCAACGAAAGCAATGAATACGAAGTTGCGGCTATTGCCAAGGATGGACTTGAGGGATTAGATATGATTGTTTCTAATCCTTACGAATACAGTGCAGTCATTCTTGATATCAATATGCCAAAGCTAAATGGATTGGAACTCCTGCAAATACAGCAGCTCACTTTTGAGCAGCCCGAAGAAATTTTCTATCACGGCATTGTCCAGACAGTTTCCCTTGCGGCTCATGCTCTGGCGAACACCTTTCTCCCGGAGCATCTGTTGGTATTGTTTGTGTTGGTACTGCCAGCCCTGGTCAGAATGAAGAATCAGGTTTGTTTCGGCCGGGATCTTTGCAAACGCCTCGTCCAGCATGGTGGTTACCATGCTGAGTACAGGACGATCCGATATGGTGTAGCTGACCAGATCGCTGCTGCACAGATCGAGAATCGGGGACAGATAGAGCTTTTCTCCAAACAGGCTGAACTCCGTCACATCCGTGACCCATTTCTGATTCGGCTTTTCGGCGCGGAAGTCCCGGTTTAACAGATTTGGCGCAATTTTGCCCACTTCGCCCTTATAAGAACGATACTTCTTCATCCTGACACGGCAAACTAAGCCCAACTCTTTCATAAGCCGCTGGACAGTCTTGTGGTTCAGGAGGAAATTACGCTTGTGAAGTTCTGTTGTAATGCGGCGATAGCCGTATCTTCCTTTGTTTTCATGGTAGATGGCCGTGATCTCCGCTTTGACAGCTTTATACTTATCTGCACTGTTTATCCGCTTCAGATGGTAGTAGAAAGTGGCACGGGGTAGTTGAGCGATTGAGAGAAGAATATCCAGAGAATGTCTTTGCCTCAGCTTTTGAACTACCTGCGTTTTTTGTGCTGGCGTCGCTCGTCTTCCAAAACCAAGGCTTGCAAGTTTTTTAGGTAGTCATTCTCCGCACGCAACCGCTGGACTTCTGCCAGCAGATCTTCTTCTACCTGCTTCGGCAACTGCTTTGGCGGACGCCCCTTACTGCTGCGGCCGCGCCGTTCGATGGCTAACCCTTCCGGCCCTTCTTCCAAATAAATGCGTTCCCAGCGCTCTATAATTTTATGGTCGTTAATTCCAAATTCCTGCATCGCTGCATAGATACTCAGATGTTCTTTTTTCATGGTTTCTACAACCATTCTCTTGAACTCTGGCGTATATCGTTTGTTTGGTACTCCTTTTGGCATAGCAATACACCCCACTTCTTAGATAGTATATCATACTGTCTAACAAATGGGGTGCAGTTCAAATGGACCCGGGAATTTTTTCAGACTGATGTAATTAGTCAGCAGGATTGATAGCGCCGTTGGGGCAGG
>OHDP01000961.1_pt1 | contig 14777 bp, 7 predicted proteins | sample 1567011 | NCBI WGS metagenome assembly OHDP01 (sample SAMEA3879532, study PRJEB24766) | human gut metagenome | biome: human-associated habitat; feature: feces | place: USA | collected 1985/1987
TATCAATCGTGATATTCGCTTGTGAGTTGAAGAGCCAACGATCGGTCTTTGTCTCACCGGCTTCTCCCGATGTTTGTACTAATGGATTATCTCCATCACGAGCAGGAGCGGCCAAATCTGTCCCGGGATATTTCGCTAAAATTGTCGGTAAATTCAAAGCGACATGAGAATACATAGATCCTCCATTCACGGAGCCATCACGAGGAAGCACACGACCTAGTTTTTTCGCAGATAAATCTAAACTGATTTTTATATAGTCATTTACTTTCGCATCCAAATTAGAGCGGACATTTATTTGTCTATTATAAGTGAATCCATTATTAAAAGGAGTTCCTTGGTTCAAGAAACCTCCAGACATGAAATACTGTACCCTCTCGCTTCCCCCACGCAGAGAGAGATTGGCTTTGTCCTGGTGAGTCCATGTTTTTTGAACAGTTCTGTACCAGTCCGTATTCGGGTAATTCAAAGGATCTGACCCATCGGCAAACTTCCGTATCTCTTCCTCGGTATAAGTAGGCTCTAATCCCTTTGTTATATTGGCCCAATTTCGTGCGGTCGCATAAGTTGCAGCATCGGCCATCTTTACGATTCGTGTAGGTTGGGCAAATGAATGGTTGTAAGAAACGTTTATGGTAGGCTTAAGTCCCGTTTTACCTCGTTTGGTCGTGATCAAGATAACGCCATTTGCAGCTCTTGATCCATAAATCGCAGCAGAAGCGTCTTTCAATACGGAAATCGACTCTATATCATTGGGATCCATCCTTGACAAGATACCATCTTCCTCCGTTCTCGCGATACCATCTACTACATACAAAGGCTCTGTATTACTTCCATACGTACTTTTTCCTCTGACAAAAATAGAGGTCCCCTCGTATCCAACCTCACCGGAACGAGTATTGATAATTACACCAGACAAGCGACCGGCCAAACCTGCCGCAACATCGGCGGAAGGGCTTACGGCGATATCATCCGCTCCAATCGAGGTAATCGCAGCCGTTACCACTTCTTTCTTTTGTGTTCCATAACCTACGACTACAACCTCCTCCAACGCTTGCGTATCCTCATTCAAGACAATCTTAAAGTCTGATTGATTATTGACATGTATCTCTTTATCCTTATATCCTATATAAGATAGGACGAGTACCGCATTGGACGATACGTCAGAAATGGAGAAGTGACCATTGAGATCCGTAATCGTACCATTTGTCGTACCCTTCACGACTATGTTCGCTCCAATAATCGCATCTCCGTCCACATCTAAGACCGAGCCCGTGATATTTTTCTTGGGTACTTGTTGGTCTGACACATTGACCTTCTTCAATATAATATTCTTCCCTTGGATCTCATACGTCAATCCTTGACCACGCAAAATTTGTTCGATTACCGCATTGATCGATTGATTTTCCGAAGACACGGATATTTTCTTCCCTGTATCCACGTCCGCAGACGAGAATACAAACGAGTAGCCACTCCTACTCTTCAGCTCATCCATCGCTTGTTTTACTGTTATATTACTCATTTTCAATGTTATATTCTGAGAACTAACAGTTAAATTTAAGCAAAACGAAGCCATGGCCACATAAATGACCTTTTTTACAACTTTCATAAATAGCTTAATTTTTAGTAATTTAACTTGTGATTGATGATGACCTTTCAGAGGATTGATTACATTTGTATTCCTCATCCAGATCATTTGCATAATGTAATTTGAGGATTTATGAGTCGGAGGATCTAGCCCATTCTCCGATTCCTTTTATGATCCTGTTACTCCTTTTTTAATCTCCTTCCATATTCTCCATATTAAAACAATTTTAAGGTTAAACAATTATCTATCACTTCGCATAAAGCAGAATACTATCACCTTCCACTTTATATCTTACTTGATTTGTCGCAGTTATAATATCTAACACATTATAGATAGTCTGTTCTTTTCTATTGAATAACGCATAAAAGCGATTATGGGTTAACTGTTCATCCGCAATATGAATCTTCACATTATAGCTACGATTCAGTTCTTTCACAATGTCAGATAGAGGCATCTCATCGAAGAATAGTCCATCGTTTGTCCATTCCTTAGCGTTTTTCACTTCCGCCCGGCTTATAATCATTTCCCCGGTAAGTTTATTCAAGGTAACCTTCTCTGAAGGAGACAAGTAGTTTATTCCCATCTTCTTTACATAATTCTCTAGCTGAACTTTTCCTTCCAACAGATTCACGGTTACCTCTTCGTCCTCGTCATAATTCCGAAAGTTAAATTTAGTACCCAATACTTTTACATTCAACTCTTTCGTCATTACATCAAAAGGTAACTTCTCATTTTTCCTCACCTCAAAATAAGCCTCTCCATCCAAGGATATGATGCGCTCCCCATCTCCATATAGGTTTGTGTACTTGATTTCTGAGTCTGAGTTCAGCCAAACCTTGGAACCATCCGGTAAGACAACGCTCGCTTTCTGTCCTTTAGCAGCAAAGACCAGATAGTCTTTTTCCGCACCAACCGACCGTGAATACCTTGTCAGCAGATGTCCTCCCAAACCGGCGCAGATCACCAACAAACCAATAGCCGCATAACGCATGATATTCCGAAGAGAAAAACGCCCAACTTCCTTCTTCTCGACCGCTACGCTCTCAATACGACTTTGTATTTTCCGGAACATTCGCTCCTTCAAATCCGTAGGAATAGAACTGTTAGACGCTATTTCCCATTTCCGCTGGATATAGTTCCTTAATTCATCCCGGGAAACATCGCTCTTGAACCAATCCACCAGAATCCGTTCCTCGTCATGAGTAGTCTCTCCTTTCAAGAAACGTTCTAACAATATGATATATTCACTCTTTTCCATACGCTTTACATGATTATATACTCTTTGCCCGAAGCGACTACTTACAAGCAAAGCGTTTTTTTTCGCATTTAATATTCATTAACAACAAAAGATAAGAGCCAAAGCAAGATCCCTTCTTCCGCCAAATACTTCCTTAAAAACTGAAGAGAGCGGTAAATCTGGGCTTCAACGGTTCTTTCGGAGATAGACAGACGTTGTGCGATTTCCTTCGTCGATAAGTGTTCTTTACGACTAAGCAAAAAGATTTCCCGACGGGATACCGGTAATTTATCGATAAGAGAATCAATATATTGTCCTATCGAATTTACCGTAATATCTTCTTCGACTTTTGAAGTGTCCCGTTCATCCCAATCTGCTTCTAAGGATTTCATATATAGCTCCGCATGGAAAAGGGAATCCCACTCGTCATACACTAAATTACGGGCAATCGTGAAAATATAGGAATCAAAATTCTTATCTATATCCAGTGAATCTCTCTTTTCCCAGATCCTAACGAAGACTTCCTGCGTCAAGTCCTCCGCCTCTAACCTGTTATACAATAAGGAATAGATAAAATTATAGATATGAGCGCTATACGATTCATATACAGACTGAAACGCCAGCATATTTCCTTCCTGCAGCCGAGAGATTATTTCCTTTGTTACTTTCATTTCTCAGAATTTGAAACTCTATCCTTATCATAACATTTACAGATAGTTACAGAGAATATTTCTTACAAAAACGACTAGTTTAAACGATCGTCTAAATCAACCGTTTTTTTTAATATTGAATATGCTTCATTATGAAGAGCTAACTACATGAAAAGAAAGAAGATAAATGAAAGCTTTGAATATTGTAGGTCAGAGAAAAATATATATTTTTGTGACGAATCTAGACGATCGTTTTAATCATTCATTTTCATTGTATGATAACAAAATAAGAGGCTTCCCTCACCACTATGAGACAGCCTCTTACCTCTAGGAGAAATAAATATATTATCTCCGATCTCCCTACCTTACTTTTTTAATCCTGTTGCTTCCAACCAGACATTTGCCATTAACTGACGGCCCGGTAAATCGGGGTGTACACCATCCGCTCCCCAATAACGAGCTGGAGCTAATTTTAACGCAGCGTCGAATGCCGCTTGGTAGGGAACAAATATCGCATTAAACTCATCGGCTAGTTTTTTCAACGATACCCTGTAACCATCAAACTCCGGGAACCATTTGGCATCATCAATGGCGGATCCGCCACGTAAAGCGAAAGGCTCTCCTAGCACTAGTTGGATATTGGGAAGTTTTTCCTTCGTATAATGTAGCAGATCTCGTAAATCCCTTTCATAAATCCCTAATGATCCTTTATAATTTCCCATCAATATATGCCAGAAGTCATTTACTCCAATCAAGATACTTAGCACATCCGGCTGAATAGCCAAGGTATCCAGTTCCCAACGATCTCGTAACTGATATACCTTATTGCCCCCTACACCACGGTTATATATCTTCAATTGCTTATCAGGATAATCACTCAATAAGGTTGAGGCGGCAAATAAGGCATATCCCATACCCATTTGCTCGGGTGTATTACATTGGTTACAGTCATATTTTCGAAACATATCCGTTATCGAATCACCTTGAAAAAGAATCACACTATCCTTTTCCAATTTAATCTTCGGAGATACATTTCCATTTTGTTTACTCACTACTGCCTTCGCCAATTCCGACATGGTTAACATTCCTAAGCCCGCAAAAGCCCCCTTTCTCAAAAAATCCCTTCTTGTGTTCATCATTCTAAATATTAAGATTCATTCTTCTTAATATATACGACTCATTCACTCAATTCACTTACAGAGACAGTCTTTTTCTGCAAAAATGTCCACAATTTCTAGTGAATACTAGTGTTTATTCATAATAAAAAGGTTTCTTTTGTGTCGTTACTCGTTTTTCAGGAATATATAAGGAAGAGTAACAGAAAGGCCAAATACACTTACTATGGGAGGTGCATAGCCTAACCATTATTAAACCGGGCTTTTTTTGTATATAGAATTTAACAATAACTAATATATATCCAAAACCTTAACTATGACGGTACCTGTTGTTGATTAAATGTTTACGGATCATCCACTAGGTTGAAGATCGTATTCTCATCATACATAACATAAGATTCCCAGTTCAGTTGCGCCAAAACCTCATAACGGAAAGCGGTACCGTCATTAAAAGTCCGCACCACCAAATTGATCTTCCGCAAAGGCGCAGCTGCTCCCTCTAGGGGAATGAGCACCTCAACTTGCCATCAAGCGAAGCAAGTTGCACACTTTTACGAGCAAACAACGATAAACTCCCTGCAATGAAGAAAAAGATCATTGAATAGATTGTTCATTCTTCATATATTCATATGAAAATTACTCATACGCTGAATTTTGTTCCCAATTCGGGTTCGAACAGAATTATACATAAACATACAATATTCACCAAGATCTTCGGGATTCGCAAAGAATCTTCAAAAGGACCTGCCCCAAAAGGAGACTAAAATTGCCTTTGGAGTAATTCATTTTATGTTATCATGAGGTATCATCAATTAACCAACGAGTAAAATTGCATCGAACTGCGTTATCTCACCACAGGAAACTCTGAGATCCTTAGAGTTGTACATCCATAAGGGACTAAGACGATCTCTTCTTCTGGTTGCTCACTCTTACTTGTGGAAAATGGGAGAGGACCGGTCATCTCATTATATATTCTCCAAGAAGTCATCTCTTTCGCCTTTAGCTTGATCTGTATAGGAGCGTTTCTCACATTCCAGAAATAATCGCAAGATTGCTTGTCCGGGTCTATTGTCACTTGACTATTTTTCTCCAAGTCCTCGATTGTGGCAGATAAAATTCCATAATTCCATTTTGTAGGGGAAGATACCTCATAATAATCGAAACCAAACTGATTTCTCTCTTTTCCTACAAATTCCTTTTTCATCCATCTCTCCTCCATTTTTAGCGCATAGACCAGGGGACCGCGTTCTATCGCTACAGAATTCTCATACCACCGGCTACTCTCAACTTTCATAGGTAAAGATAGTATTACTTGATCACCATCTTTCCATGGTCGATGTAGAATCGCCATATCGCTTCCTCCATTTATTGAATCAGTAATGCCATTAATCGTAACAGCAGCCCCTTTACACCATTCAGGAATACGTAAATGAAACGGGAACGTAACCTCCTTTACGGAATTTGATAATCGGATCGTAAATCGAATTTTATCATCCATCGGATAATAAGTATCCTCTATTATTGAGATCTCATGCCCATCACCAACTTGGGCTACCACCTCTGAAGGAGAATAAGCCAACGCCGCAATACCCTTATCTGGGGTCGCATACCACAGGCTTTGGGTAAATTTAGGCCAAGCTTGATGCATATTAGAAAAACAGCAAGGATAACCAGTCCGCGTTCCATAAATAATATCCGTTGCCGCATGATGTGCATCTTCATAGAAATTATGAGGGTGTCGTGTAATCATGATTTGATTGGCCTGCTGGAAATACTGCTTATTCATAAAATCATCCGTAATCTGTGTGGGAAGCGCATTGAAAGCGATGCGCTCCAAATGATCAGTGAATGTCAGATCACCCGTTATTTCCATCATTTTTTCCAAAGAGTACATCAACTCTACCGCAGAGCATAATTCGGAGCCTTGCGTTGGATTATTTCCATGCAATCCTTCATCTCCTCCAAACATTCCTTGAGGTTGTCCGTTGTATTTGCGAATATCAGCCAATCCCTTCTTTACCGCATCTATATATGACTTTTCCGGCTTCTGCTGGTAATAGATAACAGGTTCTTTAAGCCCTTGTGCTAAATTTACGCAATGGATGGAATTAAAGCGGGTTAAATGATCCCTATTTAGAAACATATCGATAAAATTAAAACTTTGCTCATGCAACAAATTCCCCAAATCGAGGAGAAATGCCTCCCCCGTAATATTATAGAGCCAATAGACGGCCTGCAGATTATCACAAGCACGGAATTCGGCCCAAAAAGTCCAATTCCCTAGTGGAGTGGAAGGAAGAGTTGCCAGTTGATAACGGAAATACTTCGTCATAAAATCGATCACTCTCTCATCCCTTGTCGCTGAATAATATTGTTGCATAATTTTCAACATGACCATCCTTGGCCACCAGTCGGCAGAATTATCCCTCTGCAAACCAGGCTCTGGACTATAATCCTTAGATGGACCAAAGAAACCATCCTCCCGTTGACTTTTCAATGTCCACTCAATCCAAGGCTGGATTTTTCTCTTTAGATTATCATCATCCAGTATATAGGCCAACGGAAGTAAACCATCTATCCAATAAGGGCCTCTTTCCCATTGATCCCCATCACCGCCTAGCCATCCATTGCGTTCTCCCATTACCTCCGGATACAATGTATCCATCTGGCTAGAAGCCCCGTCTCTCTGTCGTTCCAACATTTCAAGAAGCCATCCCTTCGCCTTAATACTCCCCAATGGTAACTCCATATAAGGTTTTCGAATCAGCGGATAGCGATTATTTAAATAATTGGAGTTATCTGCCTTAACGTCAAAACGTCCACTTAATATTCCCAGAACGAATAAGAATGATAAAAAGATTTTTTTGCTCATAATCGCACTTTTTAATAAGGTATTGATAATAAACTAACAGGTCCTAATAATCCTGAAGGTTGCAATGGAGAATCTACATTCCAAGAATTATGATGCGCCCAAGTCGGACGTTTTTCTGGAGGAAGGCGAAGATCCCCGATCAAACGATTCATCCATGTACTGGAGACCTCTATCTCTAGAACATTTTCCCCTCTTTTAACCATATCTGTCACATCAATACGATAAGGAGCTGTCCAAACTCCACCCGCATATTTACCATTGACTTTTATTTTAGCCATTGCTATAACTTTGCCTAAATCCAAGAAAAGCCTTTTATCTAGCTCCTCTTGAACTTCAAATGATGTTTTGTATATGGCTGTTCCTGAAAAATATTTTATACGGTCATCCTCATGCCTTGTCCAATCTATTAATTTATTAAATGCAACAGGCTCGACAGGACCTCTCTTATATTGATCAGACTCAAAAGTAACTTGCCATGGCTTATCAATTTCTACAATAGTCTCAGGCTTAGGGAAATTAGCTTCCAATTCGGTAGACAAAGGCTTACCATGCCTACGAAATACCATAAAACAACTTTGGTATGCGTCTAACTTTAAAGGTACTTGTGTAAATTCTTCATTTTCTATGAAAGAAGGTAATGATCTTGTCGAACCGGTAACCGCATCCCATAATTCAGGGACTTTACCTTTCACACGGAATTTTGGCAATGTGACGATTGCTTTATCACTTTGATTCGAAATAAAATAAATCTCATTTCCGTCAACGGTACGATGGGTATAGAGTGCGGGAGAATCATCTTCAAATAAACAATCCGGGATAATCCCTAAATCATCAAAGACCTCTTTTAGTTCTACGTTCGTAAAAATCTTTCCACTTCCATAAGAACGTTGTTTTACGGAAAGATCACCCCACATCTTTTTCGCAAGTTCATTCACCTCTCTATCCGCTATCGGGTAATTCTCCATACTAGGAGAACAAACAGGGGGATAGCCAAGTATTATTGCTCCATCAAAAACCAATCTTTCAATTTTCTTTAAAACAGAAGGGCGCATGGTTCTCATCTTAGGTAATACCAATACACTATAAGATGTACCATGGGGCAATACTAGTTTCCCATCCTTGACTGATAAATCATTAATCAGCACCTCCGCATTTATATAATCATAAGAATATCCCTTCGGTAGCTCAGGATCACGCACACCCGTCATCTTTGGAACATCCTCTCCGATAAAAAAAGCGACATCCGCAATATTTAAGCCCTGCTGTAGCATATAATTAGATCGTTTAATATAATCCGTGAAAAGATCAAGATGAGAATACCACGTATTCAAACGATTAAATTCATTACCGAAACTCGTATTGACACCCGGTGGACGATTAGCGTAAGGTTGATGAATGTAAACATGCAAAAGTGTATTATTAACACCTTCGGCAAACGACCAATCACCTCGTTTCTTTAACATTGCTGGGTAACGGCTATATGAACCTTCCCCACAGGTAAATGATTCAGCAGAGACTTTCGACTTTCCATAAATGTGAGCGCATGAAGAAGCAGCCCGATTCTCTATACTTCCCAAAGTACCTTCGTTCCAAAACTCTCCCCCAACTTCGTCTGATTGCCCTCCATATTGCAGGAACTCTCCGGGAAATCCCCAATGGCCATAATTTTCCAACCAAGTTGTCATTTTATGTTTATGACTTATCTCTCTTAAACCACCTACATAGTCATAAGCGATTTTATCCGCTATTAGTCGTCTTACATCCCATAGAAACCTATCAGAAAGATCCGGACTGCCAATGGTGTGACCTTGTAGCACAGGTAGGAATGGTGCCGGATCGTATCCATAATGTTCTCTAAAATTCTCAATAAAACCATCGGTAAAGTTTTGACCTCCTGTCTCATAACTATCTTGGACTACAACCTTCAACGTTTTTCGATCGGATTCTGGTATACGCTTTAATATCATTCCTAAGTAAGAATCAAAATGACTTGCCACATGTTCCTTATTCATTTTATCGATCTCAAGTCCTGTTCCTTCAGATGATGCAGGTGCATTCGTTACACCTGTAGGTGTCATTCCCATTCGCATAATGATCCATTCTCCTTTTGGCGCATTCCATGTCAGCATACCTTTACTATCCATGTAATCAGAAATATCTAAAATCTCATTAGGCTGTACCACGGAATAATCTACAACCTCGGGTTGCTCATCCCACAGATAATCATTCCAATAAGGAAGCGGTGTCTGGTGCATTTTAGCCAATGTTTTTTCTGCGAATCTTTCGACAAAGGGTGTCGAAGAAAGTAAAATACGTTTAATACCACTTCCTTTGTTGGCCTTCATCACAAGCCGAAGTTTTTTATCCGTTATTTCTGGTAATCGTATAGCTACAGGAGCATAAGGATCAAAACCGACATTTAATGCCGCATTCGTCCGATTCAACGTAAATTTCTTTAAGCTCTTGAATGAGTTTTCTATTGATATCTGTAATTCAACAGTCGCATTTATAGGACGTTCTTCCGGATATAAGATAAGACTCCTTGCAATCGTTTTTTCAGACAAGGGAATATCTATTATCACCTCGTCTTCATTAAACGATATTCCTTTTCCGGCATCTAAATTCGTTTTTAAGCGAGCCGGAAATACCGTATAATTTATTTTATCCAACAAATTATCATAATAATCCTTTTTTACTGGCATCGCTATAACTTTAACATCTTGAAATTCATTTGAAGGTTGCGCAAGATACTCTTGAACTCTGCACGGTCCTGTTACTCTTTTTTCTGAATGGGCGAGATATCTCATTGACTGTTCTGGCTTCACCCAAGGCCCTCCAGATTGACTCCAACCCGGACTATTAAAAAGACCTATTTCAATATCTAATTCTGTCGCAGTCTTTAAAGCTGTATGTAAAATATCCCACCATTCATCCGTGAAAATTTTCACGCTTCCATAAGGAGCCTCGTTGGGGGATAAACCTATATTTCCAATAAAAGCTCTATTGATCCCTTTCTCCTTCATTGAGTGAAGATCTTTAATTACAGCCTCCTTTGATAAATTGTCATTAATCCAATACCAATATATAGAAGTCTGTATATCTGCTGGGACATTTTTAAAATATTTCTCAATCCTATTGAAATCCGATTCACTTCCTAAAAGCATTGAGGAAGTAAATAAAAATGAATAAATAATTAAAACAAAATAATGCTTATAAAAATTTCGTCGCATAATCTAACTTTAAGATTTACCTGATTTGCGATTGAGTAAACTCAATCGCAAATCAGCATTTTTCACTTATCACCTATTATAAAAATCGATTTTACGGGAGATAGTTGGAGCCTAAATGTTGTATACACGATATTATCATTACCTATCTCATACTTAACAGGTATTTCCTTTCCTAAATCTCCTGTATAAGGATTCCAAATTTCCAAAGATAACTTTCCCTTCAAACGCACATCCGTCTCAACAAAAGAGTCTGTAGAGTTTGCGAAAAAATAAATATCCTTTCCATCTTTTTGCTTATGAATATAAGAAAACATTCCTAATTTTTCCGGGGGAAGGCCTCGATATTCATCTACTCCCAACAACGGACGATGCAAAGCATCCAGCTGGTCAAGCGAGCCCACCGTATTTATATGAACATCCGGACAAGGCAATAATAAATCGATAGCATTAGCCAGTAGATCTTTTTCCGCTGAAGGAAGGAATGCCGCTTTACCTCCTCGCTCGTTCGATACAGCAACAAACTCATCAAGACCTGGCTCTGAATATTTCTCACCAAATATCTCTTTTATAAGTTCTACCAATTCTTTATCCCTCCCAAATTCCGCTGATTTCTGAGGGAATTGATGCGTTATTAAAAGCTTTCCTCCCGTATCATAGAAAGTCTTGATCTTGTTTAGGGTCTCCACTGACAACACGTACGATGAAGGTATTATTAACAATTTATATTCTTGGTGCGTAATCGGAGTTGTCAGACGAATCTCCCCATCAACGATCTGATATTTATCCTTTAATAGTTCCTCGGGATGAATAAATGTAAAATCTTTACGAATTTGTCCTGTCAACATATCTCCTATCTGGTTGTAATCTGTACCCGGAGGCACATCTTTCCCAATAGTAGGACGAGTTGGATTATCCCACTCATACCATCCTTCCAATGACTCAATCGGGTATAAAATCGCGATATCCACTACTCGATTACCATCTTGCAACAACGTAGAAGCACGCGCCACATAATCACTATAGGAATGTAGAGCCGGTCCCAATAATTTACTTTGATGCCCTATTAATGGAGGAATTTTCACCATGGTTGGGTCATACCACATCCCATGAGGAACAAAGAAGTTCGCCCCTCGAACCATTAATTCCATCGCTCCTCTATATAGCATAAAGGAATCCATATCAGCCCTATAATTGCCATAAATCTCTACGGCAACATTGGGACGATTATAGGTATCCGCTGCCGAGCTTATCAGCTTAAATCCCGGGCGCCCGTACGGATAACCGTGAATAGCATCCATCAAAGGGACCGAGACATAGCGATAGAATTTAAACGGGTCACCATACATGTCAACTGCTGTCGGCTCGTAATTTCCAGGTGGATGTCCCATACTCACTAAATCGTGTCGTTCACTCCATTCTCCTACTTTTTTAGGATAACCCTCCCCCATAAGTTCAGCGCGCAATCCATAAAGAGCCACACGAGCAGCCTCCGTTTCTTCCCCGATATGGTACCATAACGCAGGATAATATAAAACAGCTTTTTTCTTATATCGTTTTTCAAATAAAGCAGTAAGCTCCGCATTCCAATAGCGAGAATTACCTAAGTAACCAACATCGTCAAAAAACGTTCGCTTAACGATTTTTCCAAAAAACTCATTAAAACGAGCACTGTATTGATCATACGTCATTGATATAAAATGGTCTACGGCTTCTTTATCCATATAATCCAAACGAGAATCCACATTGTATTCCAAGAAAAATGACAAAAGCTTCCATTTACCCTTAGGAGCCTGCCATGTGAGCAATCCCTCATTATCCACACATTCGGTTAGGTCGATCCGTTCAAAAGTCTCCATATTCATAGCGACCGCTCCCATAAAAAGGTCTTTTACAGGCAGTTTTTCCTTGACCACCCGCCCACCTAAGATATCCCACTCTTTTTTACTTAAACGTTTTTGCGTATATTGAGGAAATTCTTGCTTGAGACGACCGCCTAATACACCACTTGGAAAATCCACATCGTCGTATAAAATAACCTCCGTGCCTAGCTGCTCTGAGCACTCTAAAATGTCTCGATAACGATCGAAATAAGATTCACTCAAATATTCGGGAGTCGTTCCGGGGCAAATTTCCTTGCCTCCCCACATCTTGGCAGGAGTTAATGACAATACTGCCACACCGCCAAAACCATCCTTTTGGTACGCATCTGTAATTTGCCTATAAATTCCCTCTTTCGTTAATTCCCCATTTATATGCCAAAAAGGTTGTGGACGATATTCATTAGGAGGAGATATGAATTTAGCCTCCATCTCTTTTCCCTCATTATGGGGTGTACCAAACGCACACCCCGTAAACAAAAGTAGACCACTGATAGCTATATTTGCTAAATTTGTTTGTTTCATTCTACAACATATTAATAACCATTATTTTGTTCTAAGCTTTCATTGCTCTTCTGAATTTCGGAATAATGAATAGGCAAGACAAAGAAAGCATCCTTCCATTCATTTTTCCTGGAATCTAAAGATAATACGTATCGTTCATAAGAGAATTTCCCTTCACCATCTTTTATGATATTAAGGCCTACTATTGGCGTATTATCAGCGATTTTCCACCTGCGCAAATCGAAGAAACGATGTCCCTCAAATGCTAACTCGATTTGTCGCTCGTGATAAATTCGCTTCAATAAGGCCTCTCCACTATCTGTTATAGAAGGCATATTTACGCTTTTACGAGCTCGAACCTTATTCACATATTCCCGAGCGACATCCTCATGTCCTAATTGGAACTCTGCTTCTGCATAATTCAAATAGATCTCGGCTAAACGGAAGAAAGGAAATGGAGTTGTATAATGATGGGATTGAGATACAGGTTCGTTCTCGTTCACGAACTTCCTACAATAGTAACCAGTCATTGTCATATCTTGCTGAATCATATCCGCTCCATCCTTAAATGTTTCAACGATACGACCATTCAAGCTGGTTGAGCCATTGTAATAAATACAATCATAAAAACGCGGATCTCTATTCTCATATGGTTTCTCCGGGTTATAAATCGATTTTGGATTTATGTCTCCGCTCTCAGAATTTAACACCGGTATCTCGCCGTCTAAAGTCTCATAAGCGTCAACCAGATTTTGAGAGGGAGTAGCCCATCCTCGGCCACCATCACCTGTACAGGCTAAATTAAAGCCCAGCATGTGAGAATATGTCTCACTGAACTCTTTAGCAAAGATATATTCATTGTTGGTTACATCAAAAAACATTTCTCGATAATTGTCACATAATGAATATCCCTTATCTAGTAGCTCTTTCGCCGCATCTGACGCTTTTTGCCATCTTTCTTTATCATTGTCCGGATTATTCAAAGCACTCGCATTATAAAGCAAGACTCTTGACTTTAAAGCTCTAGCAGCATTAGCTCCGACTCTATTTCTCTCGCTTGGCCGATCTGGCAGATTCGCAATCACATCATCCAAATCACTGATAATGTATTCTACACACTCATTATAGGTATTTCGTTTGACATTCGACCAATCACTATTGATATCATAAACCTCCTTTATAATAGGAACACCGCCATAAGAACGGATCAAACGAAAATAGATGAATGCACGGATAAACTTCATCTCATTTATCATCGTATTCTTAAATTCTTCATCCACCCTGGAGGATTCAATATTCTCAAAGAACATATTTACCTTATGAAGATACCCATAGCCAGTATTCCAATAGTTTAAGACATCGCTGACCGATCCTACATTATCCGACGTTAAAATATTCTCCCTGATATAATTACATCCTTCATCATTATATTTTTGATAGACCTCGTCAGAGAAAAAAGAATAACGGTAAAAATTATCTTGTCCCACAAGAGCGTTGTACTGATCGTTAACGTACATCTTTATCAGATTTTGATCCTGCCAGACAACCGGATCTGAATAACTGTCGCTTGGAATTATATCTAACGCATTGCAAGCCGTTAGAGCAAACATAGCCGAAGCTGCATATATTATTAGATTTTTCATATAATTAATTTATTTAAAATGAAACATTTACAGAGAAACCAAACGTACGGGTATAAGGTACAGC
>OHDP01000972.1_pt1 | contig 14615 bp, 14 predicted proteins | sample 1567011 | NCBI WGS metagenome assembly OHDP01 (sample SAMEA3879532, study PRJEB24766) | human gut metagenome | biome: human-associated habitat; feature: feces | place: USA | collected 1985/1987
CGGATAGACAGACGGGACTTTGCCAGCTCATAAGAAACACCGCCTTGAACATTGGATTTTTCCAGTCTGCAAAGGTCAGGGTACTTCTTAGCAAAAGCAGCCAACCTCTTTTTCAATCCGGCGTTGTGGGTGTAGATATTTGCCTTGTCCTCGCCCTCATTAAAGAGAACGATTGTTTCTTTCTCAATCTTCGTAAGTCTCGCCATAGCAGCCCTCCCTATGGTTTTTCAACACACGCAGCTTGCAGTAAAAGCAGCGATACCACCTTTCAACACCTTCAGCACTCAGCTTAACGGAAAGCATATAAAACAGCTTCTTCGCCACTGGATCGGGTGCAAGGGCAGCTACCATACGCAAACGCTCGACAGTTGCTTTCAGGTTCGGACAGCCAAAGGCATAAAGGGCTTCCATTTCATTCCGGTTCATCTTCATTGTGTTTTCCTCCTTAAAGTTTGATAAATGAAAAGCGACAGACACTTCATAAGGAAATACCTGTCGCTTCGTTTACGATATAAATTTGTTGGTTTTGGACTTGATAAAATCAGCAGTAAATCATTTCCTGTCTGATGATTTCTTCGGCTCGGTTACGAATAGAGTTCATGGACTGTACCCACAACATCTGATTGTCTGCTTTCATGGTTTCGGTCACACCCTCGGCTTGTTTCATCTGCTCAATGATAAGGCTGCATCTTTCCGTTGCCTGTTCGTCCAGGTCAGCAAGGTAAGTATGCAGTTCGCCGGATAAACAGAGGGCAGAGAACCTTGTAGGGCGGTACTGCTCCAAATATGTCCTGTGCAGTCTGCCCCACATACCGATAGGGCGGTGTTCCTCCGGTAGCTTCAAGTCCGGCACATAGTAATCGCCCACAAGAACATAGTCCAGACCGTTGCTTTTGTCATGGATTCGTGATTTCAATTCTGTCATGCTATTTTTTCTCCTTTCACTTTTTGCCGATTTGATTTGCTTGTGGCGTTCTGTTCAACACACACATTGCTATCAGAACTTTTTTCTTCTGCTATACGCTCATGCTCCGCAAATTCTTTTGATTTCTCACGAATCTTTTTCATATACTTACGATTGGATTCTCGTTTTCTGCGAAGTCGTTCCGCCTCTTTTTCAGCAGCAATCCTTTCTTCCTCTGTTGGTTCATGCTGCTCCACAGGTACTTGAAATTGCCCGACATAGTTAAGATATATCTCCACCTCTGTGGTGCGGTCTGCACCTTTTCCTTGTGGCTCGTGAACCAGTATTTTGTCGATAAATTCATTTATCATGGCAGGAGTAAGTTCTGTAATGTTCTCATACTTTTTAACCAGCTTTAGAAAACGCTCCACATTATTTTGACCGCCTATAATCCGTTGCATATCAGCGGTGTCAGTCTCAATAATCTTGTTCAGCTCGTTCTGCTCATTTTCATAATCAGTAAGCATACTCTGAAAAAGTCTGTCCGGCAATCTTCCAATCACATTATCTTCATAGATTTTCCTGATAAGCATATCCAGTTCGTGAACTCGCTTCTGATTTCTTTCAATGCGGTTTTTTACAGTTTCAGAAACAGCAATATCTTTCATCGCCGATTCTTCTTGCAGAGAATAAACAAACTCCCGCTCATTCAAAGAAACATAATGGCAAGTCTCCTGTATGGTTTTCAGAATGATGCTTTTAAGTGCTTTTGTTGAAATATGGTGGCAAGTACAATGTCGGTCATACTTCTGATAAGCAAGATTATATGTGGAACATTCATAACAATCTGCCGGATTGGAATAACTTGTCCTTTTTTCGCCTTTGGCAGTATAGTATATTCTTTCTCGCCCTTTCCGCTGCCTGTGATTATACATCGGCGCACCACAATCAGCACAGTAAATCTTTCCGGTCAGAACATTAGGCTCGCCCATAGGATCTGCTTTTCTTACATTCTGTCTTAACTTTTGAGCAAGCAGCCATGTTTCTTCATCGACAATAGGCTCTTGTGTATCATCAAAAACCACCCAATCTTCCTTATCTGCCCTTTTCGTCTTTTTGTCCTTATAGGAATTTTTGAATGTCCTGAAGTTGACAGTCTTTCCGATATACTCTGGTCGGGCAATCAGAGTAGTAACCTGATTTCCTCGCCACATATACGGATTTTCTTTGTCATAGTTGCTTGCATGATTTCCAAGTCCCTTTTTGCCAAGATAATAAGATGGTCTTTCAATTTTTTCTTCTGAAAGTTCTCTTGCTATCTGATAAGGTCCTTTTCCCTCAATAGTCATGCGATAAATTCTGCGGACTACTTCAGCAGCTTCTTCATCAATAATCCAATGGTCGGGGTTTTCGGGGTCTTTCAAATAGCCGTATGGTGGGATATTACTTGTATGAGCGTTGCCGGAAGAACCTCTGGATTTCAGTACAGCTTTAATTTTCTTACTTGTGTCCCTGACAAACCACTCATTCATGATATTCAGAAAAGGGGCAAACTCACTGGTTTCTTGACGGTCACTGTCAATACCATTATTGATTGCTATAAATCGAACTTCCTTTTCTCTAAACAGAATGTCAGTGAAAAAACCTACTTGCAGATGATCTCTGCCGATTCTGGACATATCTTTGCAGATACAGGCAGTGATTTCTCCGTTTTTAACACCTTCAACAAGTCTGTTCCATGAAGGTCTGTCAAAGGTCGCTCCACTCCAACCATCATCGGTAAAATGAACAAGATTCGTAAAACCATGTTTCATAGCATAATCTTCAAGCATTTGCTTTTGATGAACTATACTGTTACTCTCTCCAGCATTATCATCATCACGAGACAGTCTTTCATACAAAGCAGTAATGCCATTGCTTTTATCTTTTTTTCTTCTCATGCTGAACTCCTTTCTTCAATTCCTATCCACTCCTTACGCTCACAAAATATCACATCAGTGAATTGTTTGGGCGGGGTCGTTCTGCCCTCTTTGACCGCGCAGGAGGAAACGGGAAGCAACTGTCCCTCGAAAAGCTCCGGGAGGGTGTTGTCCGTAAGCTCCGCATCCGCATATGCTTTCCAACCGGGCTGCACCACAGTTTTTCCCTTGGCAGAAAAGGCATTTCCGCCGCAGTCCAGCCTTGCCTCGGTCTCCAGATAGACGAAGGGTGCGCTGACCGCCATAAGCACCTGACGGGAAACAAGGCGCAGGATCTCCCGTTCGCCTGCGAGCAAGGTTTCCAAGTCCGTTTCGCCCGCTGCCATGGTGGGAACGACGGCATGGTGGTCGCTGACCTTTTTGCTGCTGCACACCTGCCCCGAACAGACGGCTGCGGGCGGCTCCGTGCCGCAGATGCCTGCGCAGCACAGCGCCAGCGCGTTTACGCCGCCCTCCATATCGTCGGTGAGATAGCGGCTGTCGGTGCGGGGGTAGGTGCAGAGCTTCTTTTCGTAGAGGCTTTGCAGGTAATCCAGCGTCTGCTGCGCCGTGTACCCAAGCAAGCGGTTTGCATCCCGCTGGAGGGTGGTCAGGTCGTAGAGCGCCGGGGCTTTCTCCGTCTTTTTTGTCTGCACGACGGAGGTAACAGCGGCGGTTTTGTTCTTGCAGTCCCCGGCAAGCCGCTCCGCCTCTGCCTGCTCCTTCATGCGCCCGCCTGCGGCGGAGAAGCCGTTAAAGTCCAGATGGACGGTGTAGAAGGTCTCCGGCTGAAAGGCATTGATCTCCGCTTCCCGCTGCACCAGCAGCGCAAGCGTGGGCGATACCACGCGCCCTACGTTCAGGGTGCGGTGGTACATCACGGAAAACAGGCGGGTGGCGTTGATGCCCACCAGCCAGTCCGCCATGCTGCGGCAGAGGGCGGAGGCGTAGAGGTTGTCGTACTCCGCGCCGTCGCGGAGATTGTCAAAGCCCTGAAGAATCGCCGCATCCTCCATGGAGGAGATCCAGAGCCGCTTTACGCGCTTGCGGCAGTTGTTGAGATTATACGCCGTGCGGAAGATCAGCTCGCCCTCGCGCCCGGCGTCGCAGGCGTTGACCACTTCATATACATCGTCCCGGTGCATGAGGGCGCGCAGGGTGTTCATCTGCTTCTGCTTGTCCCTCGCCACCGTGTACTGCCAGCTATCCGGCAGAATGGGCAAGTCCTCCCTTCGCCATTTGCCGTACTTTTCGTCGTAGGCGTCCGCATCCGAAAGCTCCGCAAGATGCCCGAAGCACCAGGAAACGAGATAGCCGCCGCCTGAAAGAAAACCGTCCTCGCGCCTGCATGCGCCAAGGACGGAAGCGATGCTCCTTGCCACGGAGGGCTTTTCACACACAACAAGCCGGTAACAGGTCGTATTCATCATTGGTTTTTGTCCTCCTCACTGTCGGCAGTGTTTTCATCTTCAAACTCGTAATCCTCTTCTTCCTCGTCCTCGCCGTAGTCGTAATCGTCCAGATCGTCCGCCCCACGGGTGTCAGCCTTTGGCTTGCGGAGCTTGAACCAGTACAGCGCACCGCCGCCGCCCAGCAGGAGCAGGAGGACGACCACAATGAGCCCCGCGCCGCCGGTACTCTTTTCGGGCGCGGTCTCCGCAGGCTCGGCGGGCTGTGGCGTGGGTTCCGTCACTTCCTTGCCCGCGCACTCGCTCATATTGGTTCTGCACACCTTGCAGCCCGTGTTGATTTTGCCCACGGCGCATTTGTCCGTGCAGGCGCAGGCGGGGACGATGCTCTCGCCGTCCTTGGTCAGCGCCAGCAGGTCGGCCTCGTCCACAAGATTCAGGAAATGGACGTTCTCATTGCCCTTATCGTCCCGGTCGATGATGAGATAAAAGGTGTTGCCGCCCTTGGTCGTCACGGTGATGAACTGCTTGCCTGCGCCGAAAGCGGAGCCGACGTCGTCCATGAGCGTCAGGTTGCCGTCCGGGGTCAGGGGAGCGGAACCTCCGGCAGCTGTGTAATATTGCAGCAGTATCTCCAGAAGTCCCGCCATATCCGTATCGCTTCCGCTGTTTTCTGTCGGCGCGTTCATGACGTCAAGGTATTTGCCGTATACATAGCCTGTCTGCTCCGGCACGACCACCTTGTACCAGCCGTTGCTTTCCTCCAGCACCTTCACCTCCGCGCCGTTGAGCAGACGCCCGATCACGGTGTAATCCGTGCCGGGGCCGGTGCGCAGGTTCAAATAGGTGCGGACGTTGACCACCTTTCCGGCCTGCTCCCGTTTGGCGGGAAGCGTCCAGCTCCGATCCCCAATGGTCACGGTATGGCTTCCGTCCGCATTTTCGGTCACAAGCACGGTCAGGGTCTGTCCGTTTGGGGTCTGCTCACCGGTATTCGTATTCTCCGGCTGTGTGGTTGCAGTTGGGGTTTCCATGGTCGGGTCGCCCATGGTCGAATCGACCATATCGCCGCCTGCATAGGCCGTAACGGAAAAGGCCGTCATGCAGAGCACGACAGCCATCGTCAGGGCAAGAAATCTTCGTTTATTCTTCATCCACAAATTCCTCCGTTTTTCTGTATTCGTCGGGCAGCGCCGCCGTGGGACGCTTTTCCAGCATCTCCATCAGCGCCGCGAGCTGCTCGATGGTCAGCCCGTTCTCGCGGACGATGCCCACAATATCCGTGTTTTCCAGCTTCAGAATCTGCTCGTCCAGGGCTTTGAGCCGTGCGGTCAGCGATGCGAGCTTTTCCGCCAGCTTCTCGCGCTCCTGACGCAGCTTTTCAAGTCGCGGGTTCATAACATCCTCCTTTTTGCGTTGATATGGTTGTTGTTAAGGTAATCTGCCGAACTGGAGAAAATGGCTTCGCCAGTAGCTCGTGTCGATGGAAGCGTAGTGAATGGGGTCGCCGCAGTGGAGCATCCTGTTATTGCCCACATAGATGCCCACATGGGACGCGCCTGCGGTGTCGTAGGTCTTTTCAAAGAAGATCAGGTCGCCGGGACGGGCGCTCTCCGGGGAAACATAGGCGCACATGCCCCGCAGCCCCTCCGCGCCCAGCCTGCCGAAGTTCCAATGCAGGCCGCAGTTGTTGTAGACATACGAAACGAAGCCGGAGCAATCGAAGGAGGTGGCGGGCGTGCTGCCGCCCCAGATATAGGGGTAGCCCAGATACTTTTCCGCTTCCCTGATAATGGCGGCGAACTGCTGGTCTGCCAGCGCCTCCGGGGGTATCTCGTACTTCTCATACTGGGTGTAGTAGTACCGGTTCACATACGGGGAGCCGGGGAACAGGTCGGGGCGGTTGCCCAGCACGCTCATATACACGGCGTACATGGAGAGCTGATCGTGGGACATGATATGCACCGGCACATGGGAGAGGTTGAAGTTTTCCAGCTCCACATGGCAGATATAGTAAGTGTAGGGAACCTCCGCCTCGTACTCGTAGCTTTGCAGATTGCCGTTTTCGTCGGTGTAATAGCCGATATGCGTTTCGGTGCGGTATCTGGTTTCCGTGGTGACGGTTTCCGTTAGGATATACTGCTTTTCAAACAGCATCTCCAGAACCCCGCCTATTTCGTCAATCGTCCATTCTCCGCCCTTGAGGGCGGTAATCATGGAAATGAGCACATAGGGGTCGTGCTCAATCTCGTCCAGGTCGAAGTGGTACTCGTCGTAATCGTGGGTGCTTTCGTAGCTGCTCAGGTATTCCCGCAGCTCGTCCTCCATGGCGCAGTAGGCGGCTTCCGCCGCCAGCATATCCGCATCCTCCAGCGGATAGGTGGAGGCCGCAACGCCGGACACCCCGCCCTGAAACAGCGTGGAGCAGGAGGAAATGCAGGTCATGAGCAGCAGTATCGCGGCGGCGATACCGCCCGCGATGAGGAAGCCCTTCTTGTGCCGGACAAAAAAGCTGCCGGCCTTTTTGCTTCCCTCGGCGGCGCGCTTTGCCGCCTTCGCGGTGGTCTCGGACGCTTTGACGGTATTCCCCGCGCCGTTCCCCGCTTTTGCGGCGGCGTATTCCTTTTTAATGGCCTGCTTCTGCTGCCAGCGGGAATAGGGGTTGGAAGCCCTGCCGTATTCCTGCTCGTACTGTTTGTTCAGCGCCTTGAGATTGGCTTTGTCTGCGGCGGCTTCCGCCTTGTCCGCTTTGCGGTAGGGCTTTTCCGCATGGGAGCGGTGCGCCGATTCCGCAATGCGCCAGGTGCGCTCCGCCGTCTCGGTCAGGGTGTTCGCCGCCTCCGTGCCGGGGTTGTCATCGCCCTCCTCCCGGAGCTTGCGGTGGACTGCGCTGCGGACGGTATCCAGCGGCGCTTTCCTTGCGGCGTGCGCCAGCTTGGAGGGCGGACGCTTTTTGTCCGCCTCCTCAAAGAAAAGGCGCGTCGTGACCTTGCCGCTCTCACTGTCCACAACGCGCTTTTTGACCTTAACGGTTTTCTTGGGAATTTTCGCTTCGGCCTTTCCCAGCTTAACCGCCGCCCTGTCCGCCCTGCGGACAGCTCGTTCCAGCTCCGGCAGGGCGCGTTCTTCCTCGGTGAAAATCAGCCTTGGCGAGCGTTTTGCCATATTCATCACCTCCTGATGGGACTGCTGATGGGTTAAAAGCGTTATTCAAACAGAATTTCATCCGTTCTCTCCAGAAAATGCCGCTTGCCCGCCGGGGTGATTAGGGTATAGTGTCCCAGCTTGCCGCGCTCGGTGTAGAAGTCCCTCACCAAAAACAGACCGGCGCTCTTTTTGACCGCACGGGGAAAGAGCTTGCGGTTCTTGTCCCGGAACAGATACTTCTTTTCCTCCAGATACCGGGTAAACTGCTTTTCGGGAACGCCCAGCTCCTTTGCAGTGGTGCGGATGTTGGTGCAGTCCGCAGGGTCAACAAAGGCGTCGTAATACTCCGCTTTGGGGAGGGCAAGCCGGAGACGGCGGTTCAGTTCCCGGTTTCGGGCGTTTTCGCTGCGCAGGCGGTTCAGGTACTCCGGCACGGCCTCGGGGTGCGCCTCCAGCGCATCCAACAGGCTGTCCGTCATATACGCGCCGTGCTTGCGGATGGAGGGAATGACCTCATGGGTGATCCAGCGCTTGAAGGCTCTCGCTTCCGGCTTTTTGGAACAAAGGATCAAATGATAGAGTCCGGCTTCACTTACTGCATTTATTTCAATCGTCTTATCGGCGTTCTGGGGGTGGGGTACTTCAAGTAACCCACCTTCATCCGAGTCCAATCTGGACATTGCGCGCGTAACCTGGTTCAATCCGAGAGCTTTGCACACATCAACCGCAACAAACCAAGGAGCTCCGTCTTTCAGCACGGAACGCACCCGACCAAAATCTGCGCTTTCAAAAATCATAAAGTGGTTATCCATATTCTTTTCTCCTTCCTTACACTGTAATTGCGTCCTTCGATTCCTCCCCGGTTTGTTCGGAGAGGTCGGACAATTTTGTCGTGATGATTTTGTACAGCTCCGTATCCTTGGGGAAGCGGTCTACGAAGGGCAGGATCACGCTGCCGTAGAACAAAAGCCCCTCGCCCTCGGCGGATTGGGTCACATACGAGAGCTGATGGGGCGAGATGTTGAGCTGCTTCGCCAGAATCTGCCGGTCGCCGGAAGCCTGGTTGAGCATATACACATAGTCGGAGTTTTCAAAGATGTTCTCCACCTCACGGCTGGATAGCAGGTCTTTGACGTTCTGGGTGATGCCCGTGGGAACGCCGCCCCATTTGCGGAATCGCTTCCATATCTCCACCGTATACGCGGCGGTCTGCTCCTCCTTCAGAAGAAGGTGCATTTCGTCGATATAGTAGCGGGTGGACTTGCGCTGTTCCCGGTTAATTGTGACGCGGTTCCACACCGCGTCCTGCACCACCAGCATCCCGATCTTCTTTAACTGCTTGCCCAGCTCCTTGATATCGAAGCTGACCACGCGGTTTTCGATATTCACGTTGCTGCGGTGGTTGAACACGTTGAGGGAGCCGGTGACGTAGATTTCCAGCGCCGTGGCGATATACTGCGCTTCCTTTTCATCCTGCCTGCGAAGCTCGTTGTACAAGTCCTCCAGAATCGGCATCTTTTCCGGGCGTGGGTCGCTCAGGTATTCCCGGTAGACAGAGCGCACACAGCGGTCGATGATGGTCTTTTCCACCGGCATGAGGCCGTCCTTGCCGCCCACGATCAGCTCGCACAGGGACAGGATGAAGTCGGATTTCAGGCTCAGCGGGTTTTCGTCGTCGCTGTAATTCAGGTTCAAATCCATGGGGTTCAGATAGTCGGTGGAGGTGGGCGAGATCTTCACCACCTGCCCGTGCAGGTGCTCCACCAGCGGCCCGTACTCCGCCTCCGGGTCGCAGATGATGATATCGTCGTTTGTGACGAGGAACACGTTGGCGATCTCACGCTTGGCGGAGAAGGACTTGCCGCTTCCGGGCGTGCCTAAGATCAGCCCGTTGGGGTTTTTCAGCAGCTTTCTGTCCACCATGATGAGGTTGTTGGAAAGGGCGTTCAGCCCGCAGTACAGGGCTTCCTTGCCGTCCTGAAACAGCTCCTGGGTGGTAAACGGCACGAAGATCGCCACGCTGGAGGTGGTCAGCCCCCGCTGGATCTCGATCTGGTTCAGCCCCAAGGGGAGGCTGCTCATGAAGCCCTCCTCCTGCTGAAAGTCCAGCCGCGTGAGCTGGCAGTTGTACTTCTGGGCGATGGAGCCCGCCTGAAAGACGTTGTTGCCGAGGCGCTGCCTGTTGTCCGCCACGTTCACCACAAGGAAGGTCAAAAGGAACATACGCTCGTTGCGGCTTTGCAGCTCCTGCAAGAGCTTTTTCGCCTCCGTGCCGTAGGTGGCAAGGTCGGAGGGGATAATATCCATATCGTAGCCGGAGCGCACCGCCTTTTTCTGCTCCTCAATGGTCATCTTCTGCAAATCGGTGATCTTGCGCTTGATGGTCTTGATGGCCTTCACCTGATCCACGGACTGGACGTGCATACTGACGATGAGGGAGCTTTCCATATCGAGAAAATCCGCCAGCATCCGGTCGTTGAGTTCCGGCGCTAAAATCTGCAAGAAGGATACGCAGCCGGTCTTGCTGCCCACGCCGAAGCTGCTGCCGGTCTTGAACTCAAAGGCGCTGGGCGCGATGAAGTCCTTCACCGACAGCCCGGAGGGAGCCAGCCAGTCCCACGAAAAGCGGAAGGGCTGCGGCTCGTCCATGTGGAGCATCCCGTGCAGCAGGCGCAGGCGCTCCATCCCGTTCAGACTTTCTGCCTGCACGCCCAGACGGCGGAAGTTGTTGAGGATATCCGTCTCGATGCGCTCCAATCGGGGCTTTGCGGCTTTCAGGCTGTCCGCCTCCACGCCGAAGGTCAGGTATTTGGTCTTAATAAGCCCGTTGTTGCCCCGTGCAAGCTGGCTTTGCAGCATCCCGGTGTACTCGGTGCGGAGCTTGTCGAAGCAGTCGCCCTGCAAGGGGATGGCGATGCGCCGGGCATAGGTATCCCGCGTGGCGGAGAGATTGATAAAGGAGAGCTGGAAGCGGATGGAGGAATCAAAATAGTTGAGGAAGTCGCACCAGCCGTCGAAAATGGCGGTCTTGTCCTCGTTCTGGTTGAGCTGGTAGTTGATATCCTGAAACTGCACGGTTTTCGTGTAGTAATTGTCCGTCACGCGGCACACGCCGTCGGGGTACATCCGCTGAAAGGGGATGCTGTCCTGGGCGGACTTCTTTCGCTTATCCTGACGCTTTGCTCTTGCAATCGCCGCGTCGATCTGCTTTCGCTCGGCTCGTGTGAGCTTTCTTGCGGGGGTTTTGTTTGTGGACAATCGCGTAGACCTCCTTATCCAAAATATCCTGCCGGTTCAGCAGGTCGTAGAAATTGTTCGTCCTGTACGGGCGCTGTTTGGGGCGCAGGAAGCACACCTGCACGATGTTGCGGATGAGCTTCTCCGGCGGCTGACCGTTCTTTTCGTACATAGCCAGCAGGAAGAAGGGCAGCATGACCAGCATCATGCAAAGAGCCGCCGCGCTGCTGCCGATATGCCCCTTGAGCAGAAAGAAAAGCGGTACGCCGATGAGCGCGCCGCCGCCGAAGCACAGAATCTGCCGTTTTGTTAAATTGAACATGACCTTGGTTTTCACCGCGTTCAAGTCCTTGGGTACGGGAACGTATGCCAAATCTCATCACCTCCGTCAGTGAGCGTGGAACAGGCTCCTGGCAAGGGAGCTCGTCTTAAACAGCGTGAAGCACAGCAGCACCGTATACCCCATGCACGTCCATATGGCTGCCGAGACGCTGCTCTCCACCACGATGTTCTGGATCAGCACCGCGTAAATCGCCACGCAGACGATGATGAGGAAGCCCTGAAAGCCCAGCGCCAGCAGGCTTCTGAGGTAATTCTGGCCCATCTGCCCCCATTCCCGGTTGGCCATGGTGGCCATGGGGATGGGCGCGATGGAGGTCACGCAGTAGATCTCGATCATTCTGCCGTAGCAGATGATGAAAATGCAGATGGTCAGCGCCCACATGGAAAGATGCACGACCACGGACTCCAGCCACAGCCCCAGCAGCGACCAGACCTCCATTTCCGCAAGCGCAGCTTCAAATCCCGCGATATGCTCGTTGAACGTCAGGGACGTGTCCGATATGATGATGCCCGACGCGCTGTTTACGACGCTCTGAGCCGCTTCGAACACGCCCATGACGATGTTCCATGTGTTGGTGACGATGAGCACGGCGCAGGCGGTCTTGAATATCCATTTGAAGAACATCCATGTGTCCACGTCGTGCATATTGTTCTTTTCCGTAATGAGCTGGATGAGCTCCAGCGTCATGACAAATGCGAGGATCACGCCCGCGATGGGCAAAATCACATTGTCCGACAGCGTTCGGATCATGCCGTAGACGCCGCTGTTCCAGCCCTGGGGCGTAGCGCCCACCTGTCCGGCGATGCCCGCCACGCGGCTGTTCACGTTGTCAAACAGTCCGTTCACGTTGTCCATGATGCCGCTGATCAGCAGCTCCTTCAGCCATTCGGTGAATTTCTGCCATATCAAATCCAATGGGCTTTACCCTCCTTTCCCGCAGCGCCCGCCCTGGGGGCGGACGCCGCGAAGGATTCGTGCGGGCGATTAACCGAACAGGCCGGAGAGCAGGGGAACGAGAATGACGCCGATGAGCGCCACGCCGCCGCCCGCCATGAGCTGTTTCATGCCCTGACTTTTGGAAGCAGGGTTGTCCTGACCGTAACCTTCCAGAAGGTTGATAACGCCCCAGATACCAAGACCTGCGCCCAGGGCCACTACGAGAGTCTGCAAAACACCAACTGCGCTGTTGAAAAATTCCATAAAATAATCCTCCTAAAAAATGTTTTTGATTTTGGGTTAAGTTGTTGCGTCAATCTCGTACACATCGAAGGTGTCCGTGGGTTTTACCACGGCACGCTGCTTCTTCATGTACCGTTCCATGTCAAAGACATTTTTAGGGTCGGCGTCGGCCGTGTATCTGTAATTCGGGTGCCGGGTGAGGTCGTACTTGTCCGAAAGGAACGGGCGCACGCCCCGCAGCATGAAGATACACTTGCCGCCGTCCATCACTGCCAATTCGTCCTGGGTCATCAACTCCTTTCCTAATTTCTGATAACTGAGGCCATGGGAAACCTGACTGCCCCGGTTTTCGGACTGGTTATAGAGATCAATGGTCTCTTTCCCCAGCAGCTCCGAAATTTCCTTGAGCGTGGATTTCTCCTTGCCTCCCAAAAACAAGGTGCTGTCACAGTTACCGACGATGGTATCCGCCGCATCCTTGTAGATGGTCTTTAGCTGACTCTGCGACTGCAAAATAATAGAAGCCGATATCTCACGGCTTCGGATGGTGGCGATCAGCTTATCGAAGTTCGGTATCTGGCCGATGTTGGCAAACTCGTCCAGGATCAGACGGACATGGACGGGCAGCCGCCCGCCGTAGAAGTCATCCGCCTTGTCGCAGAGCAGATTGAAAAGCTGACTATACATGAGGGCGGCCACGAAATTGAAAGTGCTGTCCGTATCCGAAAGGATCACAAACAGCGCCGTCTTTTGGTCACCCAGGGTATCCAGTTCCAGTTCGTCATATTCCATCAGGTCCCGCAGCTCCTTGATGTCGAAGGGAGCAAGCCGGGCGCCACAGGAAATGAGAATGGATTTTAAGGTTTTGCCCGCCGCCATCTTGAATTTGCGGTACTGCTTGACGGCAAAGTGGTCCGGCTCCCGTTCCTCCAACTGAGAAAAGAGCAGGTCCACCGGGCTTTGATAAGTTTCGTCATCCTCTCTGGCTTCACTGGCATTGATAAGGTCCAGAAGTGTGATGAAGTTCTTTTCTTCCTCCGTGGCCTCATACCAGATGTAGCCGATCAGTGCGGAATAATAGAGGCGCTCCGCTTTGACCCAGAAATCTTCCGAAGATTTTTCGCCTTCGCCCTTCGTGTTCATAATCAGGGCGTTCACCAGCTTTAAGATATCTTTCTCTGACCGAATGTAAGCCAGTGGATTGTATTTCATGGATTTTCGGAAGTTTATCAGGTTGAGGCATTTGATACGGTATTTTTTCCGTTCCAGGAAAGTGCCAATCTCCGGCAGCAAGGTTCCTTTCGGATCGGTGCAGACATAGGATGAATGAGCTTGCAGCAGCGACGGCTTACAGAAGAACCGCGTCTTGCCGCTGCCGGAACCGCCGATCACCAGAATGTTTTTATTTCTGGCATACTTCGGCTGCTTTGGACGGCTCGCCATTGTGATCCGTTCCGTCTGCGTCATGGGGATGTTTTGGAAAAAGTCCTTGTCCATGTAGGGAGCGATATCTGCCGCCGTACCCCAGCGGGCAGAACCATACTCAATCCCGTGGCGGTATTTCTTGGCGTTTTTGCCTTTCAGGTAGACCGCCATGCGAAGGACCACCGCACCGGCTATGCCGATCAGCAGGTCCGTGGGATGGAAACTGAGCCACGGGGAGGAAAGGGCTGCCGTGAAGCCGTCCCCGATAGAAAGCAGCTTGCCGGAGAGGTTAGCACCGGGCGCAAGCCGGAAAGCCTGTGCCAGCTTATCGAAGGGATACACGAACAGAAGATACGGAAGGTTCAGCAAAAACAGTTTTTTCATATTCATCTCTGCACGCTCCGATCTTTGACCTTTACTTTCTCCCGGTCAATGGTGCGGTGTTCCGTTTTCTCCGCCGCCTGTTCCTTCGCTTGGGTCAGCCGCTCCCGGATGGATGGCTTTTCCTCACGGCTCATTTTCCGGCTGGCAAACTCCTGAAATGCCGCTGTGATGGCGTCCGCATCCCGGCTTTTGAAAAAGACCAGGTAACGGGGCTGCTCTGCGGAGGTGTCTTTCTTCAAGGCAAAATCCACATGGTATTTCTTCGCCACACGGGAGAAAGCCTTGATATTCTTGTCACTGATCTCGATATTGGCAAGACCGGCGTTCTGGCTGGCAAGCTGTTTAAGGCTCTGCCTGCCGCGGTAGATTTTGGGCTTCTGGCTTTTCTGGATTTCCTCCAGGAACTTTTTGACGGCCTTTTCAAAGACCTGCTCACTTAGCTTGGCTCCGTCAACAATGAGCGTTACGGCGCCCCGCGTTACTTCCTCCTGCATTTAGCCTCGCCCCCTTTGCCCGTCCCCGTACATATCGTGCTGCACCAGGGAAGAATAGTAGCTGTTGATGGTGGTCGGGGCGTTATACAGCGCCGCCAGAAGGTATTTCTTGATATTGCGGACATAGGTGGTGTT
>OHDP01000975.1_pt1 | contig 14605 bp, 19 predicted proteins | sample 1567011 | NCBI WGS metagenome assembly OHDP01 (sample SAMEA3879532, study PRJEB24766) | human gut metagenome | biome: human-associated habitat; feature: feces | place: USA | collected 1985/1987
CATTTGTTGTTCACATCTCGTTAATAATATTATGGGATAATAACCATAGGGAAACCAGACCGAAAACAAACCCGATAGAGAAAGGACAAAGAACATGACTTGCACCGATATCATCCGAAACAAAAACAAGCTGTACACCGATATAACCTTACGATGTGCAAAGTGATTTGTGCTCGTGTTGGTATGCACGAAGATTTCTATTACGCGGACGGCGAAAACATTGACCGTGTGATGGAAGAGGCAGTTGAACAGTTGAGGGCAAGTTGCTGAAAGGGGCGATATTATGAAACTCGAAAACCTGATTGACGCGTTAAATTCAATGATGAACCTCAGTAGCAAGGCAGAAATGTGTATTTGTGATGAAGCGGGTAACGATTTATGGAAGGGGCGTGACAGATTATGATTCTCTACATTCGCAAGACAAGCAATTTTGAGCAGGTTGAAAACTTCTTGCTCAATCATCCCGACAAGGAATACAAAACAAGCAGGTTTGTTTACTACTTCAAAATCATTGGAGACTGCGCGGGAATCTTCCGACGTGCAACAGATACCTGCACCCGGAGAGGCCGCAAGGCAGGAGACGACGAGATTATTGCATACTATCACGATGGGGAGTTTTAACAATGACAGCATATCATTTCTCTTGCGTCGCGCCGTTCGCGTCGCTGTTCTTTATCATCGGTGTTGTAATTTTCGTTTGTGAGTGGAAAGGATGGTTTTAATATGAGAATCGTGCATCTGGTAGAATACGAATGGATTGACCCCAAGTCAGCACATCCGCGCAACGTTATGCCGGTCGCGGGCCCCAATGGGGCCCAGATGGCCTATAAGATGTTGGGCAAGTCCATGCAGAGGCTCAACAATGAATCTGTGCGGCAGTTATACAAGTACTTGCGCACTAACGGGAACAACCCGTACATGACCGAAAAGAACGGGTCAATCAGAATCCAGTATTTCCGGTGGCCGCGCGGGTATCATTATGATAAGGTCAACCGCGAGTTTGTGAGGGACGACGCATGAAAAAGATAAAGAATCAACTGGGGCTTGTAAAGCCCGATAAACTGCCAGCCGGTGCGACGGCCAAGAGCGAACAAAAGCCAGCAACCCGCAAGGCCAGCAAGCCGCCCAAGAAGCGCAAGCAGGGAGGCAAGGGCAGACCGTTCCAGCCCAAGCCGTGGGAAGCATACGCACCCAAGGGCCCGAATGCCACAAGTTACACCCGGGAAGAGCTGGAACAAATCGTGCGGCGTGCATCCGGTGCGGCAAACCGACGCTTGAAACGTCTGGAAGAGGCCGGAGAAACCAAGGGCGTTTACAAGAGGGCTTTGGGGATGCTGGAAACGCAAGGCCGCACAAAGTTCAGCGGAGCAGTGAAGAGCATGACAAGAACGGAGCTTGTCGCGGAGTATCTGCGCCTGCGCGATTTCCTCAGCTCCAAAACGTCCACAATGCAAGGTATCAAAGACTGGAAACGAAACGTCTATGAATCTCTTGTTGATAGAGGTTTCACCGGGTCACAAGAAGAGCTTTCAGAGCTGTTTGACAAGTACATGACAAAAGAGCTTGAGGCGGCGTTGGGTTCTGATGTGGTTTACACGCTATTGCAGACAGAAAACGGTAGGCCCTTCTTGCAACGGGCAAAGGACGCGATAGACCGCGCAAAGCAAACGGGAGAGAGCCAAACAACGGCTCTTTCCCGTGAATTCAATATCACAACAGAAGAGCAGGCGGCACAAATTCTAGCAAAGTATTTTGGGGGTTAAATCATGCGAGAATGCAGGGGTGAACAGATAGCGGAGAGCAAAGTTGAGTTTCTGGCTATGCTGGGCACTCCCAAAACCGTGCAGGAGCGAACCAAGAAGAACGCCAGACCGAAACCCCGCTATTTAGATGTAACCTGTACATTTGATATTGAGACCACCAACACCGATACAGACGGCTTTGCTTATACCTTTCAGACGTGCATCGGTGGCGCGGTCGTCGTGCCGCGATACTTTGAAGAGTGGGCCGATATCATAGAAACGCTGGTCGATAAGTGGAGTATCACAGGACGAAAGCGCCTTGTGATTTTTGTTCACAATCTTGGGTATGAGTATACATACCTCATACAGATGTTATGTGACCGGTGGGGAGATTGCAAGGCCCTTTACACCAAGAGCCGGAAACCCCTGTATTTGCAGTTTGACAACGGTATTGAATTCCGGGACAGCTTGAAACTTTTCCAAAAGAGCCTTGCCAGAGCAACAGAAGGATGCAAGCACGAAAAGTTAAAAGGTGACTTGGATTATTCCGTTTACAGAACAGCAGATACTCCCCTTGATGATGCCGAATTTGCTTACTGCGTCAATGATGTGTTGGGCCTCTGGGAAGCAATCGAACGATTGAAAGCAGAACGCAATTACAACGCGGCTACATTGCCAATGACAAACACGGCCCTTGTTATCAAAGAGGTTAACAAACATTTGACAGGCGACAGCCGGACGCTCCAAAAGATGCAAGCGCTTGAGCTCAACCGGGAACAAATGGAAATCGCATATAAAGCAATGGCAGGCGGTGATACACACGGCACCCGCTGGCGTGCAGGTCACACTTACCGCAATTGCAATTCCTACGATTTCAAGAGCGCCCACCCGTCGCAACAGCTCTTATGGAAGTTTCCAGAGGGGAAACCCATGATGCTACCACAAGGCCAGCCTCAAGCAGTGATGGACAATATCATATCCTGCGGTATGGGATGGATAGCAGAGATAGCAATAAAGGGCTTGCAAATCCGGCCCGAATGCCCAGACCCCGTGATATCTGTCAGCAAGTGCGCGGGCCTCAAATGCGACGACGAAAACAAAGACAATGGCCGTGTGCTCCAAGCAGATGAAACTTTGTTGTATTGTGATTCCAACGACTGGCAGAGAATCAAAGAAGCATACACCTTTGAACGGGTAGTTATGCACCGGGGTTTCTGTTTCCGGCTTGGGTATCTTCCCGATTCTTTCCGTATGGCAATCTTTGATAAGTTCAAAATCAAAGAAACCATGAAAGGCTCCCCCGATTATGATTTCTCCAAAATCTGCGTCAACACCATTTTCGGAGCCTGCGCCCAAAAGACGATAAGGGACGAATATACGGCAGAAATCGGAGACAGCATTGATTTTGAGCGTATGAGCTGGGAAGTCAACTTGGAAAAGAAAACCCCTGCGGAGATACAGAAGAGCCAGAAAGGCAAGTTTCCGTTTCTCTGGGGCCTGTGGACAGCCAGCATGACGCGGCTCAAGCTCTGGAAATTGTTGAAAATCGTAGGCTGGGAGAAGGTGATTTACTGGGATACAGATTCATGCAAGTTTGAAGGGGCCAAGGTTCCAGAGGTTGAAGAGTATAACCGGGAAGTTGCCGCCCAGTGTGAAAAGCGCGGCGTGGTGGTCACGAAACCCAACGGTAAGAAAGTCTATATCGGGATAGCAGAGGACGAACACCCGCAAGCCGATTACGGTTACACCGAATTCAGATTCTTACACGCCAAGTGTTACGCGGCCCGGACGTGCGAAGGTGTGCTAGAAAGCACCATTGCAGGAGTAGGCAAGAAAGAAGGGCAGGCGGCGCTTAAAGATGATATTGAAAATCTGAATGACTTCCTTATCATTGATGATGCAGGTGGTCAGATGCTTTCTTACCACGACAGCCCCATAAAAGAGCGCCACGACTTCCAGCGCGTCACCCACTCGGCTAGTTGGATAGTAATGACCCCGCGCCGATATGAAGTGGGCGGCATCAATGATTTTGCTGAGGAGCGCTTGGGGTAAATGTTCCACATGGAACAAAATAAGAGCCCCGCTCTTATGAGCGGGGCTCTTATTTTGTTAAGAAATTGTAGCTTTTACGACAAAGTGGAGAATGTGTGACTTTGTATCGATGTCGCTGGGAAGGCTCGACTTTGGAACAGTTGCGGACAGATGAACGCCTGCACCGGAAAATACGGCGCTAAGCGTCACGTCACTATGTTCAATCCGGTCCACGGGGCTTCCATCCAGATAAAGCACTTCAGCATATCCGATTTGAGCGTCCGAAATTGTTGCAGGTTCGGGGTGTTCGGGGAAAGTTTTAAAGGGGAACGGAAGATAAACGCTTGCGTAGTTGCCCATGCGCTCGTCATTTGCCGCCCACACGGTAGCAAAATCAACGTCAGTATAGCGAACAGAAGCGGGAAGAGACACAATGTTACTCTCTAGAGCATCAATGCGGGCATCCTGCGCGGCATTGTCGGTTTTCAGATGGGTGATGGAATCAGTGTTGCCGGAAATCGCCGTATCCTGCTGGGTGTTCTTGGCCTTGATATCGGCAATGGCCTGCTTGTTGGTGGTGTTGTCACTTTCTAGAGTAGAAATGCGGGTTTCATGGTCGGCCAGCTCGGTGGCGTGGGCAGCCAGCTCTGCGGCGTTCTTGGCAATGAGCTGACCATTCGCCAGCTCTGCGGCCTTGGCGCGGTCAATCTCGGCGGCAAGGGCCGTATTGGTGGCATCGGTCTTGGTGTCCAGCTGGGTAAAGTGGGCCTTGGACTGTTCGCAACACTTTTCCAGTTTGTCCAGTCTGCCGTCCTGCTGAACGTCCTTCTCCTGAATGTGGGCGATTGCATCCCGGTTGGCCTCAATCTTTGCCTCGTCCTCGGTAAGGTCAGTCCGGAGCCCCTCGGTTACACTGGTAAGACGCTCAATGGCCTCATGGTTTGCCGTGATTTCCTCATGCTGGGCGGTAAGACGGCCCTCATGATCTGCCAGCTTTGCGGCATGGTCGGCCAGCTCGTGGGCGTTCTTGGCAATGTTTGCGGCATTGTCCTGAATATTCTTGGTATTCTTGGCAATGTCGGCAGTGTTCTGTGCAATGCTTGCGTCGTGGCTCTTGAGCTTGGTGTCGATACCGTCCAGCCGGGAATCATGCTCCACGTCCTTTGCCTGAAGGGCGGCAATGTCGCCGTCATTGCTGGTGATTTGCCTCTGCAAATCCTCGTCCTTGGCGTGCAGGTCGGCAATCTCGGTGGTGTGCTGGGCGGTGGTGGCCTGCAACCTGTCGATTTCGCTCTCGGCAGTCGCCACGCGCTCGGCCAGAGCGTCAACACGGGCCTTATCCTCGGCCACAGTGTTTTTCATCTCCGCGTTGTCCTTGGTGAACTGGTCGATTTTCTTCCGGAATTCCGCGTTGTCAGACGCGAAACCGGAGACCTGAGACGACAGGTCTTTCACCTCGTTCTTATACTGCTCCACCTGCGCATTATATGCGCCGGTCTTGGCCCAGTATCTCGTATTGGTGATATCCACGCCAGGGCCCACGTTGCACTTGCTGGTGTAGCTTTCGCCGTCGTGGGTCACAATGGTGAGGGATTCGTAGGAGCGGTGATTGTCCCACTCAATGGGGTCTGCGAAAATCGGCACATACCGGGAGCCGATATACTGAGACGGGGGACACGGCCCACAGGGAACAGGGGGCCGGGGCGGCATTGGCGGGTGATGGGGGCCGCAAGGGCCCGGCCCACAGGGGCCGGGGTCAGCAGGCGCAAAGGGTGCGGGTTTGATGGGGAAACCACGATCATTCTTGCAACTCATATAGAAACTCCTTTCTTAATAGGTGATGATAAGATGACCATACTCGGGCTCGGTGATATCGGTGCCGGTGTTGAAGGTCAGCCAGCCCCAATTTGCAGGGACATAAGCACAGAAATGCCCGTCCGGGGTCAGACCGAACCACACAAAGCGAACCATTTCACAGACCATAGCAGGCAGATTTTTGTCTGCCCATTCCAGAAACTTGCCGTTCTCAAAGTCACCGTCGTTCAGACGGTCGTTGATACACTTCTGAGCGGCGGCAAGGTCAGCCATTGCGGAATTGAGCGCGGTGATGTTGCCGCCCTGCGATTCCTGCCCTTTGGCAATGCCCTGCACCAGAGCTGTCAAGCTCTGAATCTGGGAGACCATCCAACGAAGGTCATACATCCCCGGATCACCGGGAACATAAGGCGGGGACGGGCAAAACGGATAGTCCATAAATTCACCCCCTCATTTCTTTCAGCAGCTCGTCGGCCCGGATTGCTTCCGGGGTAAAGCTGTTGTTTTTCCACCATGCCCAAAGAGCGGCGGCAGTCGTCAGACCGGTGGTCACCCAAGGCTCAAGGGTGGCGCTGTCGATGGGCAGAGGGCTCAGTCCGGCCACGCTGAGAATCTGATTTGCCAGAGCCAGCGCGAGAACGGCGGTTCTTGCAATCGTTGCGGGCTGGATTTTCATATCAATCACCTTTCCTTTCTAAGTCGTCAATACGGTGGTTCACCACTTTCATCTGCTCTTCCAACACGGGGACGCGGCGTGCAAAGTGGTTATGCTCCCGCACTTCCCGGGTCAATTCATCTAGTCTGGCATCGGTGACGGCCTGCGCCTTGCTGTTTGCGATAAGAACACCCGAAAGCGTCACAAGCCCGCCGATAAGAGCTACAATGATTTCCGATACCATAATACCACTCCTTTCAATAAACGTCAAGGCAGAACGTGCGGTGAAAACTGTCTGCGATAACACGATACATATTGAAAAGCACCGTCTGCCGCTCGGCCTCTATCATCTCCTGTGTCGTGGTAACACCGATATTACCGCCTCGTTTCCACTCGTGGACGGTGGTCACGGTCTCCGATTCCTTGCCGGTGACAGCCGCAAGGCCGTGTTCCTCATGCTTGCCGGTCTTGGAATCTTGCGCGGTTCCACGGTCTCCCGCCTGCCGCTCGGTGTGCCCGTGTCCATCGGTGCGGCCCGTGTCTCCATGGGTGCCGTGGGCCCGGTCGATGCTGTCCCGCTGGCCGGTGGTGAGGCCCTCGGTGTCCTGCTTGGTCTCGGTGTCCGACGTGCTTTCTTGGTGGTCGGTCATGTTCTCGGTGGTTACGTCGTCTTGGGTGCCGGTGGTGTTCTCGGTCTCCGTCCAATTGGTTTTGCGGGTATCGTCTGCGGTGCCGGTTTCCTTATAGATAGTGGTGGATGCGTCGAACGGCTGATAAGTTGCCTCGTTCTCGGCAGACACCTTTCCCTCAACGTCCGTCTGGCTGTCCTTGGTGGTCTTGACTTTATCGGTCATGGTTTCATCATGGGATGCAAGACGGGTGCCGGTGGTATCCCGGTCAAGGGTGCCCTTGGTGTCCCGGGTCTCGTCCGCGCTGGTCTGGGTATGAGCAAAACCATGCTCTTTTCCGGCAGTACTGCCCACCGTTTTCTCCTGCCTTGCGGCATTGTCCGTGGTGAAACCGTCCGCTTTCGTGTCCTCATGGTAAAGGTTGCCGGTGGTCTCCATCTGGTGGCGGTCGTCTGCGTGCTGGCTCTGCTCGTCGGCTCCACCATGGGAGTGGGTGGCCGTGTTCTCGGCGGTATTCTTGGCCCGTTCGGTGGTGTCCTTGGTCAGCTCGTGCACGTCGGTGTTCCAGATGGGATTATATTCCAGCTGGGTCGTAGCAAAAAGTTTTTTCCAAATGGGGAGATTTTCGCGGCTCCACCAGTACAATTCCGATTTCATCCAAATAGGGTCGGGGTGATACAGCGGAGCCAGACCGTGGGCCCTGCGGATAGCTTGAATAACTCCCGCTTTCTCCATGCCCTCGGGGACGATCATATTTGCAAAAAGGTTTGGGTCAGCCATCAACAGCGCTTCCAGATTGCAAGAGGATACTAACTCATTCACCAACATTGTTATTCACCTCTTTCCCTTCGTGGGTCTCGTCGGCCTCGCCTGCGTCAAAATCGGGCTCAACCATTTTAAAGGTAATGTTTGTATCGTACATTTCATTCACGATTGCAAGGGATTTTTCCAACGTGATGCGCCAGACCTCGCGACGGTTGAAGGTCTCCGCGTCTGCCGCTTTCGATTCCGTCACAACCATTCTTTCCTTTTTGTTGGGCTGGACAGACACGCCCAACTCCCGGTAAAAGTCGCACAGGATGTTCCGACGATACTCCATCAAATCGGGAAGAATGAAGTTCTTGGAAAGGTCGCGGTCAAACTGCATGATTGGCAGGGCGAAATCCCCGTCCGCTTTGGTGGTCAACTGCTGTTTCAAATCGGCATTGATAACAACAGCAGGCGCACCGTTCGCCAGCTTGCTGAAAATGCCTTCCATGGTGCGCTTGCCCTTGTCGTCCTTGGCGATAGCCGCATAGGCGAAACGGGCATTGATTGCGCTTTGCCGGATTGCGATTTCTGCCAACTGCATTTCCCGCGCGTACTTGGTCACCAAGTCCCACGTTCCGTGATAGTCGGGTGTGAGCTTGATAACGGCGCACTCTTTGCCGATTTCCAGAGGGCGCGGAAAATTGAAAAACGTCGTCGAAATCTGCATCCCGCGCGGCTGGTATTGCAGGCCGTAACCGGTCGGAAATGCGGGCTGTACGACCAAACCGTATGTTTTCGACTTGAACACGGTCGCATAACCGGTGCGGAACAGCTGGTAAAGAAAGGCATCATAATCCCATCCGATTTGACCGGGGCCATTCTCGGGGAGCCCGTTAAACTCAATGAGACCACGGAGCCGCTGGAAGAAAGAGCGCTCCCAGTAAGTCATTGCATCGGTGGAAAACGTTGCATCGAAATTCCCGCACAGCGTGCCGCCGTCGTAGTATCCGCTATAACATTGGTACATATAAATCACCTCATTCGATAAACACGCCGCTATCCATTGCGGCGTTGATGTAAGAAATTTCATCGGGCTTGGCGTTCAGCGGAGCACAGGAGAAACCACGGGTCTTGCAATAACCCTGCACAGGCTTTGCAACTTTCATTACCGGATAACCGTACACTTTTTGGAAACCTGCATCGTCCACCGGGGGATAATACAGCAGGGTCAACTTTGCTTCCAAAGGTAGCTGTACCTGCGACGCACCACCCATAGTTCCGGCAGAACAGTTGATGGGGGAAACTGTTTGCTGTACACCCTGCGCAACTTGAGCGATACCTTGCGCGGCCTGCATCGTGCCGCCAGCAAACCCCGCCACGGTGGACAGCAGACCCCCGCCGAAATTCATTGCACCGGAGACGGTGCTGATTGCACCGGTCAGCGCACGCACCGGATCAATGTTACTGATGCCGATTCCGTAGGGGCTGGCTATGCTGGTGCTTCCAGCGTATACCGTGTAATCTCCTGCCCGGACTAGTGTTGTTACACTGCCGTCCACGAAACATACAGACCAGTCAATATCAATATTTGCCGCCGTGTTGCATTGGTCAACGGGAACCGCCAGCGTGCCCACGAAAGGAATATAAAGCTGTATTTGACAGTTCATGCGCTTCCAGTCGTCAGCAGGCCACGGGATAGCAATAGTCGTGTGAACACTACGGGAACTGGACGGAGTGACCTGTTGTGCAAATACGGTGGTGTTGAACTGCCCCAAGGTGATTTCCGTCTGCCGTCCTGCGCCGTATCTGGAAAGGTTTATGGGTATCCAGATGCAGGAGCGGACGCACTCCAATGCGTTGCCGCCGAACAAAAGTTTGTTCATAAACTCGGGCAATGCCAGTTCCCAACGAACCATAGGCTTGGTAAGGGCTTCCCACGTCAAGGAAACTGCGGTCAACAAACTTCCCAACGTGGCGGCGCTCATTGCATAGGCGTGCAGGCCAGACTTGCCAACACAGGACAGAACAAATGTGCCACCAGAGGCATCAATATTTCCGTCCGTGATATCTGCCGACGCTGTGGAAATCTTGGGAGCCATTCCAACGGCCTGCCGGGTATCCTGTAAACGGAACGTTGCGCCGCTGGAATCTTGATTGAATCCATATTCAATGAATGCATCGGTTTTCAAGATTTCATCCCGGTATGTTGCCAGCGGGTCAAGCTCCAGCGTGAACTGCCAGATATTCGCGGTTCCCCTGCCTCGGATACCAATTGAAATATCGCGTATCCAATAGAAACTTGCTGTCTCTTCGCACTGGCAATAATTCCACTGGGGGGAAATGTTGATACTGTTCAACGTGACGTAAATCACGGGCCGCTCCATGCTGGTGGTTTGCTTGAAATCGCAGCGCTCCTCGTCGGGGAGCTTGGTATAATCAAATGCTTTGGTTGAATTCACGCGCTTCTCAATGTTTCCAAAGTGGAAGTGATACCCATGTTCTACACTGGGCGCGGGAACTGCGCCGTTAAATTCGCCTCGTGCCATTGTTTCACCTACTTTCTAACAATAAAGGCCCGGCCTTTTACGGTCGGGCCTTCGCGGCTGGTTACGGCTGTGCGGCGTCGCTCATATAGAAGAGAATTGCATTCTCAGTGGGGTCACTGAGATAGTTCATCTTCCAGTGATGTTCCGTATTGTAATACTCGCCTTTCGTGTTGAAAGGAGTAGTATAAACACTGTCCATCATGTAGACGGTCGCCAGCGCTCTGCGGTCATACAGCAGGCCCACCACCATGGGCAGGTCAACTTCTTTACCGATCTCCTGCATGGCGGTGTTCACGTTGAACTGAGCGGGAATGACCTTCACGCGGCTCTTGTCGTTGATGTTCTGCCAGAAGTTGACCCCCTCATAGTTGCCAAAGGAAAGGTAACCGGGGCCAAAGATAGCAGGGAACACCCAAGACTTGGCATCATTGATGAGGGGCTGGTACAGAAGCAGTTTCTGTTCACTCTTGGGAGTGTGCCGGAGCAGGGTCAACGGGTCTCCGTTGTCGTCGGTGCAGGCGGGAACCAGATGATAAAGGTCGGTGCTTTCCTCAAGCAGGGCCGTCTGGGTCTCCAGCAGGGAGACAAAGAACGACAGAAACTCCTGCAAATGGGTGGTCAGCAGGTCGGCGGTGGTGTACGCGGTGCCGAATGCCTTGTTGAATTCGGCAGTAAGGTTGACCTTCTGGCCGGGTTTGCCGGTGTTGTACAGACTGCCGATAAAGTTCATCACGACGGCGCGATTCTCTGCAGTTTTCCAGCGGGCCACGTCATTTGCAACTTCCGTGGTGATACCGGCAAGGAACGCCGAAAGTTCGCTTTCGCTGGTGAAAGCGGTCGTCAGCTGAGAACGGAAAGTCGTGTATGTCTGGTCAAGCGTGGCCTGCCCAGTATACCACATTTCCAGCGGATACCGCTTGGAAATCTTATACATATCCACGCTCTGGCCGTCGCGCAAGGTGTTGGGATTCTGCACAGTGTTGATGAACTTGGTTTCGTCAAACTTGCCAGAAAAGAAAGCGATTTTGCGGATGAACAGGCCCCACTCCTGCGACGTGGTTTCGATGCTGGTAAACCTGCCGCTATATGCGCGGGTGGTAATGATGGTACGCGAAACCATGTTATAGAGGGCCTGCAACGTGCTCTCTTGGCTGGTATTAAGGCACATCTGCCCGACGTTGATAAAAGAAGAGGTATCAACGGCAGTGATTGCCGTCTGGCCCGTTACCTGCTGAACCAGATTATTGGCAATGGTATAAATGTCCTGTGGACGGAAAACCGTTGCGCCTGCCTTTTCGGGGAAATTCGGGTTTGCCATTACTTAACAACTCCTTCCATACTATTGAAATTGGGACTTTCGGGTGCAGGGGCAGGCTTGACCGCCCCAAGAATGATATCTTCCACACTGGTGACAGTGGGAAGAGCGCCCACGGTGCCAGCGGTCGGAACATTGAGCGCGTCAACCTTTTTGCTAAGGTCGGCAAGGCTTGCCACCAGCTGGCCAAGGTCGGGAGTGGCCGGGGCCTGCTGGGCAGGTGCAGGAGTGGGAACCGTCGCCGGAGCGGTCGGAACCGTGGGAGCAGTTGCGCCTGGAACCTGCACAGGGCTGGGGGGAGTGGTCTGGGGATTGCCCAGATTCATAAAGGCGGCAATATCGGTTTTGGAAAAACCTGCGTTTGCCAATGCGATAACGTCGTTAATGCTGAGTGCCATAATCAATAGGCTCCTTTCCATCTTGATTTGTTGGTTCTAACGTCCACATGGGTGAACGTGTGATATACGCCGATACCGCCAGAAGCGCCCAAATAGACCTCTGCTATCTCTGCGATTCTGGACGGTGTTACGCCCTCAATCCAAATATCAGCCGCCATGCCGTTACAATGCTGAGACCGGGGAGAGGCGTTTTTGAGAGTGGCGTTATATTCCTTGCTTCGGTATCCACTGTTAATGTGCACCGGTTTACCGGTAAAATTTCGGATGTTTTCAAGCAAAGTCAAAAGCCGCTCGTCAACCTTTACAATGTCGCTGGGGTCGTGCTTGGAATGGAATTCCCGAACACGAAAGTGCGGGGAGAGCCGCTTTTCTGCGTTGTATTTGTATGAATAAGTAAGCATTGCCTACTCCTTTCTATAAAAGCAGGGGTGCGCAACTTAGAAATGCTACCCCACAGACTTCCGGTCTGTCTAAGTTTTGGGGGCCCCTGCACCTTTATCATACTATCTCTAATCATCAATGTCAAGAAATTCTTTGATTTTGAGCAACGTGGGCACGTCGGAGCACCAAATCTGATTGAGATTCAACATAGCCTCAAAGAACGGGTGATGCAGACGGAAAGCGGTTTTCCCTGCTTTCGTGTCCGGATACACTTCCCGGCTTTCATGCCGGGAAGTGCACAGATACACATGATTCCCGTCGTACACATACGCATATAACCCCGCCACAGAGTACAGGGGTTTCATGCCTTTAAGGTTCATGGGCCGTACCGCTTCCAGATTGTTGTAAGCAAATTCGTTTTCCATTGCCATTTTATAAAACTTTGAATCCGTGTTTTTCATCATGTGACGCATGAAAGCGGTTTGCGCACGCTTGGCACTTACCGCGCTTGACTTGGGCATACCAATGAAAACGCCGCTTTCTGTTACCGTCCATTCTTTGCCCGTCCTGCACAGCTTGGCGATTTCATCCACCACGCCAAGCTCTACCAAAATCGGAGACGCGATATCAAACGCATTCGCCAAAAGCCAGAGCCGGAGCGGGGGCTTTCCTTCCAGTTCTCTGTTTCCGTTGATGGTCACATAGGCATTCAAAAGCGCGTCGCCCTCTGCCTTGCGCTTGATAACAATTCTTTCGGGAATGAATTCATCAAAAACCACGTCCTCAAACTGTGAGCCATTGAAACCACGGATATTCGCAATACTGGGAAGCGTCATACCGATTCCATATTTCTCCAAACACTGCTTTGGTTTGCCGTCCTCATACTCAAAACGGCCTATTATATAGGTGACTTTGCCGCCCTTCACAATGTCCGCGTCAAACCCTTCTTTTTTCAGAGGCAAGAACGGGTTCAAGTCGGGGTCGCTGGTGATTGCGTCAAACTCCGTGGTTGTGCGGCGTAGGTACAGGAACCGCTTGCCCTCGTTCAGCTCATATTTCAATGTGCCATAGGTTTTACCGACTTGACGTTTACCAATAAGGATATTGCACCAACAACCTAAAGAAGCGATGGATGGGATATTGACCCATCCACCGCTTTCATATAGGTCAAGCGCAATATTTTTCATGTTGCGCTTGCTCATGTTTACACCTCGTAACGGGTCTTATAATCCGTCTTTTCGCCCTGCGCCGTTGCGTGCTCCGAAACTGCGGCAATGATGCGCTGTGCATCCTGCTCAGAGAAGTACACGCGGTACAGGTCGTAATATTGCCCGTCCCGCCCCTTGCTCTGCGGCATTGCGATAAACTCGCCGTTTTTGCCGCCAACGACTTTCAGATTGAGGAACGTCGCGCCCGGGACGTTCAGAGTGAACACGCAAATCCGGTCAGAAATGAGGTGACACGCCTGCACAGTTGCGTCCTCAATGGACAGATAAGACTTGACGACTTCGGGAGCGGCGTTCTGTTTGTTCTTGTTAAACATGATATTCTTTCCTTTCATTATAAAGATGTCTGGCTCAGAAAATCCAACGGAGCATAAACTGCTTGGCAACGCTGTCTCCGTTGGTCGGAAAAAGGGCCGTGGGGCTCTGATCCGTGTAGATGCTGGCAATGTGGTGTTTCTGTGCTTCCAGCTCTGCCGCCTGCTGTTCCATGGTCTTGCCCCCGTGGCAACAGGGAGACCACTGGGGCGCATACGGAAAGCCACGGCGTGCGGCCTCTTCAAAGGCGGTAAAGGGCAGGGGGTCGAGCTTGCCAACGCCGTCAACGATGTTCAGGAGATTGCCGTCCTGGTCATAAACAAGGCCGTAAATGTTTTGTGCCGCGTCCTCATAAAGCAAGGTATGAGAAACATTGGTCGGAATGACGCAAGGGCCGGTACAGGTGCAAGGGTCAGCCATTGGAAACGCTCCTTTCTTTATATGCGTTGGTAAAGTCGTTACCGTCAAGCATGAAATCATGCGGAATCTCTGCGCCGATTTCGCATTTCAGCGTTTCGGCGTTGATATCCTCAAGAGCCATTTCAAGGCACTTGGAACCAGTGGCAGAGGTGAGCGGTTTCATACCGTGCATCTTGACGACTTCCAGACAGTCGCGCTTGCGGTTCCAGTCCGGAAACAGCAGGGTCAAAACCTGCTTGTCTTTCACTGCTTCTACAGTGACATACTTCGCAATAACTTTCATTGTGTTTATCCTTTCATCTCATGGTTGATGTTCGATGCAAGTTTGTCCTTGCAATTATATAGTAACATAGGGCACATCAGAAATTATAAACAGGGTGTT
>OHDP01000984.1_pt1 | contig 14563 bp, 6 predicted proteins | sample 1567011 | NCBI WGS metagenome assembly OHDP01 (sample SAMEA3879532, study PRJEB24766) | human gut metagenome | biome: human-associated habitat; feature: feces | place: USA | collected 1985/1987
GCTTGCGCTCCACTTCCAGTGAACTCTCTAAGTCCAGTTTACGTTTATAAAAACGGAGCAATGCATATAATGCGAAGATAAACAATATGACATAACCCAATTTGGCATACCAGGTAAGCCAAAGGGGAGGAGCAATAAAGATATTCAATGAGGCGATTTCTTTGTCCCATTCTTGATTACGGATGCGTGTTCTCACTTTGAAGTTATATTTACCTAGAGGTATATTACGAAAAATTACTTGATTTTCTCCTTGTGTGTCATACCATCTGTTTTCAAGACCTTCTAGCATATAAGTGAATTCTACCTGTGGACTTTGTGTGTAGTCTAATACATTAAATGTAATGCGAAAACTATTCTGATTATAAGGTAAATGGACTACTCCCTTTTTGAATGGAATTGAAATTTCAGCATCTTTACTTTCTGTTTTTTTATTGTATTTGCAGAATTGGGTGATTTTAACAGGGGAAACTTGGCGGATAGAAGATAGTTCTTTGGGGTTAAAGAAACATGCTCCATTTTGAGAGCCGAAATAGATAATTCCATTGTGAGTCATACAAGTGGAGCCGTTCATGAAATCACCCATCGGAACTCCGTCGTGATGATTATAATTATAAAATAGGTTTTGTTTTGGATCTAAACAGGAGATGCCGTCATTACTACTTATCCAAATTCTTTTTTCCAAATCTTCGCAAATAGCACGTATATGACTGTTTTCTAAACCTTCCTTTTCTTTAAAGATTTTGTATCTGTTTGGTTGGCTGGTATTTTTGAATACGGCTAGTCCTTCGCGGGTCGCAACCCATATTTGCTCTTCTGAATCTTTTATCATGTGATTCACAGCATTGGAGCAGAAGCCGTTTTCAATAACGAAATTCCATAGTAGCTTATTGTTTACATCAAAGATAGAGATGCCTTTGCCGAAAGTACCTACCCATAATTTCCCCTCTTTGTCACGCAAAAGAGAATGTACCATGATGTCTGGTAATTGTTTTTGTATTTCTTCTTCCTTTACGAGTACTTCATTTGTACAGGAATAGATTCCGGTTTCAGTCCCAATCCACATTTTTCCGTTCTGATCTTCATAAAAGCATCTGACATCTAGATTGTTGAATAGACTAGAGGATATGTGAACAATTTCTTGTTTATCTGGTTTATAGAGCAGTATTCCGTTTTTGTAAGTTCCAAGCCATAGACGTTTCTGTCTGTCTTCATAAATGGTATTGATATGCGTGTTGTACACAAGTTCATGCGAGTAAAGATCATATGTCTTTATTTTCTTTCCATTTATAAATAATCCCAATTCATCTTCACTTCCTAGCCATACTTGATTGTCTGTAGCCCACATTCCCCACACTTGTTTGTAGCTTAGTCCTTTTGCTGTTTCTATTGTATAAGGTAGAATATTGAACATGGGTTGGGTATGACTAATGAAATCGATACCTCCCCGATAGTTTCCTATCCATATATTACCATAACAATCTTGATAGGCACATCGTGCATTAGGTGAAGATAGCCCATAATTGTCATTGGTGGCCTTTATATTTTGAAAATCTATTTCCTCTGCAGAAATAAAGGCGTTATGTTGTAAATCTAATATACTTACTCCTCCCATGTTGGTACATATCCATATCTTCCCGTCTTTCATCTGTTTGATATCGTATATAGAATTGGATAATAGTGAATTGTCATCATTGGGATTATGTTTGAATACTGTAAATTTTTCAGTGGTAGGATTAAAGAGGGCAAGTCCTGCGTTTGTTCCGATCCATACATTGTCATTCTTGTCTATGCAAATGGCTCGAACTTCTTGTCCGGGCAGACTGTTGGGATCCTTGGGATCAGGTATATAATTTTTAACAGTCTTGTCTTTTAATGATAAGATGCTTAATCCATTGAAGGCATGTCCAATATATAAATGCCCTGTTCTGTCTTCACAAGAAGTCCAGTTGGGAATCGGTAACCCTTGTATTTCATCATTTCTATAGGCTGTGAATTTTTTGGTTCGGGGGTTATAATGTTCTATGCCGACATGATAGTGGGTTATCCATATTCCTCCATCTGAGGCATAAGACAAGTCAGTAATGTCATTTGTTTGTAATTGTGACTTTTCAGCTATATAGGAGGTAAATGTTTCTTGATCACAGTTAAATGCACATAATCCGTTGCGTTGAGTTGCAATCCAGATAATATTTTCATTGGGATCGGCCAATACGGTATTTAGTTCATTACTGGTCAGGCCAGAGGTGTGTTTTGTATATACGGTGAAATGATTACCATCAAATTTATTTAATCCGTCTTCGGTTGCGATCCACATACAACCTTGTTGATCCTGGGTGATTCCAACTACATAATTACTAGATATTCCGTCTTCTACTCCCAATCTTTTAATCATATATGGCTGGGCAGTAGCTGGAATTAAAACATCTAATAACATATATATAACATATGTAATTCTAATACAATTGATTATATTAAATTTATGAACCATAGAATATTTGACAATTATGGACTAAAAACTCGTTATGAATGATTTTTCTACCATTCTTGCTTAATTTTTAATCTTTGTTTTTTCATAACATCTTTTATTTTTGCATCGTTTTAAAGGATATCTTATCTAAAACATTTGTAAATCTAGTAAAAAACTTTAGATGAAACAATAAGTTGATTAGTTTTTTTGGGGGTAAAAAGATTGCCACAAAATATAAAGAGTTTATAAACCTTATTATCTAATTTTAAAAAAGGAAAAAACAATGAAATCTAACTCATTTATGAGAAATCGTAAGGCATTTACTACTGTCTTATTGTTTTGCACTGGTTTCATAGCTTCTCACCCCTTGGTTGTGTCAGCTGCCGATAAGGTTATGGCTGTTCAATTAATACATCAACAGCAAACTATAAAAGGTATTGTTGTTGATGCTTCGGGTGAGCCTGTGATTGGTGCGAATGTTGTTGTAGAAGGTACTACAATGGGAACAATTACTGACTTTGAAGGTACTTTTTCTATTTCAGTACCTAAAAATGGAAAAATAAAAATTTCCTTTATCGGTTACAAAGATCAAGTCTTGACACCTCAATCTGGTAAGAATTTAAGAGTTGTGCTCGAAGATGATTCACAAATGTTAGGTGAGGTACAAGTCGTAGCGTATGGTGCACAAAAGAAAGTTTCTATAACAGGAGCCATTTCTTCAATGAAAGGTGAGGATTTGCTAAAAACTCCTGCTGCGTCTATGTCGAATGTATTGTCTGGTCAGATTACAGGTATTTCTTCGGTGCAATATTCTGGTGAACCCGGTGCTGATGAGGCGGATTTGTATGTGCGTGGTATTGCTACTTGGAATAATGCCAAACCTTTGATTCAAGTGGATGGGGTAGAACGCGAATTTTCGCAGATTGACCCCAATGAGGTAGAAAGTATTACGGTATTGAAAGATGCTTCGGCTACAGCCGTATTTGGTGTTCGTGGTGCTAATGGTGTTATATTGATTACTACTAAACGTGGTGCTGAAGGTAAGGCTAAAATTTCTTTTTCAACTTCGGCAGGTGTTAACTTAAGAACGAAACAATTGGAATTTGCCAATTCTTATCAGTATGCGTCTTATTATAATGATTTACAGGTAAATGATGGTGGAGTACCTACATTTACAGAAGAGCAATTGATAAAATTCAGAGATCATACAGATCCTATTTTATATCCGGATATTAATTGGATTGATTACTGTATGAATAAGGCAGCGTTTCAGTCACAACATAATGTAAATATATCGGGAGGTACTGATAGAATGCGTTACTTTGTATCAGCAGGTATGTTTACACAAGATGGTATGTTCAAACAACTTGCAGCGTCTGATAATTTTAACTTTAACTACAAACGTTACAATTATCGTGCTAATTTGGATTTTGATGCGACTAAGACTACATTAATTTCTGTTAATATTGGTGGGCGTATTGAAACTAAACGTACTCCTGAGTCTGGAGAAGACCAGAATCAGCTGTTCCGTAAATTATATTGGGCTGTGCCTTTTGCTGGTGCAGGCATTGTAGATGGAAAACGTGTGGTTTCAAATGCTGATTATCTACCATTTACTGGATCTGACGGATTGAATTCTTATTATGGGAAAGGCTTCCGTTCTACAACAACAAATGTGTTGAATGTGGATCTTGTATTGGATCAAAAGTTAGATTTTATAACCAAAGGACTTTCTTTTAAATTGAAGGGTTCTTATAATACTAGTTATTGGACACAAAAAATAGCCAGTTCTTCTATGGCTGTATATACACCAGTTCTTCATGATGATGGATCTATTGGTTATCGTAAGAGTGGCTCTGATTCTCGGTTGTCTTATAGTCGTAATTCAAATGGTGAAGGTAAATCACGTGATTGGTATATGGAAGCTGCTTTGAATTACAGTCGCAAATTTGGAGATCATAATGTGACAGGTTTGGTGCTTTATAATCAATCAAAACGATATTATCCAGGAGGTACTTATGATGATATTCCTTCGGCTTATGTTGGCTTTGTGGGGCGTGCTACCTATGATTATAAAACTCGATATATGGCAGAGTTTAATGTTGGTTATAATGGTTCTGAGAATTTTGCTCCAGGTAAACGTTATGGCTTGTTCCCAGCTGGCTCTATTGGTTGGATTGTCAGTGAAGAGTCTTTTTTTAAGCCGTTAAAGAAAGTGATCAATTACTTTAAAGTACGTGCCTCTGTAGGTATGGTAGGTAATGATAATAACGGAAATAATAGATTTTTGTATCTTCCAGACGCTTATATTTTGAATGACGATGGCTATTTTTTCGGTACGAATGCTGGAAATAAGAAGCCGGGTGCTTATGAGGCTAGTAAATCGAATGCTGATGTAACTTGGGAAAAATCTGTTAAGCAGAATTATGGTATTGATTTTTCTATTCTGAATGAAAAACTAAATATTTCTTTAGATTATTTTAAAGAAAACCGTCGAGATATTCTTTCTTCTCCAGATTATATGCCGGGAATTTTGGGTATGGTTTTACCTATTATGAATGTTGGTAAAACTGAAAATAAAGGATATGAGTTTCAGCTAAAATGGAATGATAAAATCGGTGATGATTTCCGTTATTGGGCAAACTTCAATCTCTCTTTTGCGCGCAACAAAATTGTTTATAAGAATGAGATTGAAAAGAATGAAGATTGGTTGTATGAAACTGGCCGTACAATTGGTTCTCGTTTGATTTATAAATTTTGGGGATATTATGATGAAACTGCAGAGGCTAGATATCAGGAAGAATTTGGTAGACCTATAGCAGATCATGGTTTATCTTTACAGCCAGGTGATGCGGTATTTGCTGACTTAAACAGTGACGGTGTTATTGATGGAGATGATGCTAGCCGTGATTTGGGGTATGTGGATACTCCTGAATATACAGCTGGTTTGAATCTTGGATTTAGTTGGAAGGGATGGGATTTTACAGCGCAGTTTACAGGAGCGTGGAATGTAGACCGTATGCTTTCCGAATTCCGTCAACCGCTGGGAGATACACAAAATAAAGGATTGCTTCTTTATCAATATGAAAATACATGGCGTTCGTCGGCCGATACTTATACGGCTAAATTCCCTCGTATATCGAAGTTAGCTCAAGCGAACAATTATAGAGCTTCCGACTTGTATTTGTGTGATGCAAGTTATTTACGTTTGAAAAGTGTTGAATTGGGGTATAATTTTAATATGCCTTTCATGAAGAAAATAAAAATGAATCAGTGCCGTTTATATGTAAGTGCGTATAACTTATTCACATTGACGGATTTTATGTGGGGGGATCCTGAGTCACGTCAAAGTGATCGTCCAAATTATCCATTGACTCGCGTGATTAATTTAGGTTTAAAAGTTGGATTCTAATATCTTGAAATCTTATGAAACATTTTGAAAAATGGTTTATTATAGCATTTGTGGGAGCAACGCTTGCCACTTCATGTGTCGATGATATAAAATTCGGTGATGCTTTCTTGGAAAAAGCACCAAGTGTGGCTGTAGCTCAAGATACAATTTTCGGTAAAGCGGAGTATGCTCGTCGTTTTTTGTGGAATACTTATTCAAAGTTGTATTATGGTTTGGCCACAAACTGGAATGATGTGGATGGTAAGATGAATACTGGTATGTTTGAATGTTTATCTGATTGTTTTCATTCTCATAATTCATGGGATGGTTTGAATAGACATTATTATTCTGGTACTTATACTGCTAGTACAGAAGATGGTACAGCTGAAACACGTTTTGGTTTTACTAAAGAAGAAACTTGGCAGGCAATACGTAGTTCATGGATCTTTATTGAAAATGTAGATCGTGTACCCGATATGGACGGGAATGAAAAAGAACGATTGAAAGCGGAAGCGAAGGTAATAATAGCTTCTCGCTATTTTGATATGTTTCGTCATTTTGGTGGATTGCCTATAGTAAAAGCGTCTTTTGCGGCTGAAAATGAATATGATGTTCCTCGAGCTACCGTAGAAGAAACAGTGAACTTTATGATAGGTCTTTTAGATGAAGCGGCCACTGTACTTCCTTGGGATTTGACTGAGGATGGAGAGGCTAACTGGCAAGGACGTATGACTAAAGCGGCAGCTATGGGCTTGAAATGTAAAATTTTGCTTTTTGCTGCAAGTCCTTTATTTAATGACAATGAACCATATTGTACGGCAGAACCACAAGAAGCGGTTATCAATCATCAAGTGTGGTACGGAGGATATAAACCTGAATTATGGAAAGCATGTCTGACTGCTTGTGAAGAATTTTTCCAAGCCCTGCAAGTTAATGGGCATTATGAACTAGTTCAGGCTGTTGGTGATACGAATGATGCCTATAGAGCGGCTTTTAATAAAGCTTATTTCTTACGTGAAAATTCGGAATTGTTGATTTCTACCCGTATCATTGGTAAGTATAATTGGGATTGGTGGTATTATTGGGGCGATTGGGTGCCCAATGGCGGTTATACGCCTACATTGGAGTATATGGAAATGTTCCCTATGGCAACAGGCGAATCCTTTGACTTTGATAAGGCAGTACAGAATAATAATATGTTTTTTGAGAATAATGATTATAATAAACCTACTCGTGATCCACGTTTGTATGAAACAATTTTGGTAAATGGTGCTAAATGGAGTGGCCGTTCTGTGGAATTATGGGTAGGAGGACGTGAAAACGCTAATAGTACAAGTACTGAAACAGGACAGTATGCAACAGGCTTCGGTTTATATAAATTCTATAAAGAAGGTAAAGGAAGTCTAGCCAATAATTATTTGGAATGGCCTTATTTACGTATGTCGGAAATGTATTTGATTTATGCGGAAGCACTTCTGAAAAATAATCAACCGAAACTAGCTATAGAGATGGTGGATAAGGTACGTGCGCGTGTCGGATTAAAAGGGTTGATAGAGTCGAATCAAGACAAGAATTTACTATCTGATTCGAATGCTTTGATGGAAGAAATATTACGAGAACGTGCTTGTGAACTTGGGTTGGAAGATGTTCGTTTCTTTGATATGATACGTAATAAGCGTGCTGATCTTTTTGAGCGTCCTTTACATGGTTTGCTTATTGAACGTGCTGATGGTGGAAGTGGTTCATGGTCTGATAAACCGGAAGATAAACGGGGACCTTTTCCGACAAAATTTAAATATACTCAGTTCAAAATATCTAATTCAGCTCGTGCATGGTGGACAAATTTCAATTCAAAATGGTATTTGTCTGCATTTCCTGTAAATGAAGTAAACAAAGGATATGGATTGACTCAAAATCCAGGTTGGTAATACTTGATTTTTTATCTAATAAAAACTAGAAACAATGAAAAATAAAATATTAGCTTTGACAATACTTGCTTTTACAAGTATGAATGCCATGGCACAGGAAGAAGTTAATGTGACTGGTAAGGTGGTTGATAAGGTGGGAAACCCGGTATCGGGAGCTGCCGTGTCTGTATTGGGGCAACCACTTACTATGGTATCGACAGACGTTATGGGAAATTTTACAATTTCAGTATCAAAGGATGCTCAGCTTTGGATTCAGACGCCGTATGATGCAAAAAAAGTAGTAAAGGCGGAAATGGATAAAAAGATGACTGTTATAATGGATTTCTTTTCGAATAAAGTGAATTACGGTTTTGGATTGGAACAGACCTATACTGAGTCGACGGGAGCAGCTTCTACTGTTTATAGTGATGATATTGCAACTAGATCTTCATATACCGTAGGTAATTCATTGTACGGCAATGTGCTCGGATTGACTACTATGCAAAAAACGGGAACCATGTGGGAGCAAATACCTTCTATGTTCATTCGTGGGCAAAAAAGTTTAAATGGTAATAATGGTATATTGCTGGTAGTTGATGGTTTGGAGCGTGATAACGCTTATCAAGTTTTACGTTATCTTACACCGGAAGAGGTGGAGTCCGTAACGGTTTTGCGTGATGCAGCTGCAGTGGCTCTTTATGGTTATAAAGGAGCGAATGGAGTAGTGAATATCGTAACGAAGCGTGGATTATATAAGAAGCGTGAAATAAGTTTTGCTTATGATCATGGTTTTACTTATCAAAATCGTTTACCCGAAATGTCGGATTCGTATACTTATGCTAGAGCCATGAATGAGGCATTGGCTAATGATGGAAAAGCTGCTAAATATAGTCAGAATGAATTGAATGCTTTCAAAAGTGGCAAATATCCTTATTATTATCCCAATGTCAATTGGTGGGATGAGGTGTTCCGTGAAAGAGGATCATCAGATATTGCAACTTTAACTTTTCGTGGAGGCGCTTCTAAATTGCGTTATTATACAATGTTGAATTTGCAAAACGGTCGTGGCTTTTATAAAAATGCCAATGAGAATGATGGTTATTCAACTCAAGAGAAGTATTCTAAAGCAAATTTTCGTAGTAATTTGGATATTGATTTGACTCCTAAGACTAAAATGCAGGTAAATATTATGGGGATGTTAAATGAATTTAGTCGTCCGGGATATGGTTCTGATAATTTGATTGGAAAATTATATATGACTCCATCTGCGGCATTTCCTATTCGTACAGAAAATGGTTTGTGGGGTGGTAATGCAACATGGGATGGATATAATAATCCAGTTGCATTGGCTCAGGGTCGCGGTTATTCCAAGGGACATACATTGGGGTTGTGGGCAGATATGAGCTTAAGACAGGATTTGTCTTCTATCACGAAAGGTTTAGGAGCCTCTTTTCGTATGGGATATGATAATGTTGCTTCTTATTGGGAGGATCATTGCAAAGATTATGCGTATGGAAGTACTGTTGTGACAGAATGGAAAAATGGTGAACCGAGTGCTTTTTCCGAATATACAGGTGGCTCGGACAGTGAGATGAAAGGAGGAAGTAAACTTGATTGGCAGTATCGTTCTTTCAATTTTATGGCAAATGTGGACTGGAAGCGTCAGTTTGGAGAACATAAAGTATATACAACATTGATGTATACTTATAAATATGACAATAATGCCAATATAAACTCTAATCTTTATCATTGCAATTGGTCATGGTATACGCATTATGGGTATAAAAATCGTTATTTCTTCGATTTTGCATTAGTAAACTCAGCGTCTAATTTATTGGAAACAGGAAATCAATGGCATATTTCTCCTACAGTAGGACTTGCTTGGGTTGCATCTAATGAAAGTCTATTGAATAATTATTCATGGCTGAATTTCTTGAAGTTACGTGCTTCATTCGGCGTTATTAATACGGATAATATTCCTTATAACGGATATTGGTATGAAACCATGAACGGGAGTGGTGGTGGATATCCTATCCAAGATAATTTTAGTAATGGTGGAAGTTGGCAGGAAGGTCAATTGCCCTCAATAAATGGTACAACAGAAAAAGCGTATAAATATAATGTCGGTCTGGATGCTACTTTATTTGGTGGTCTAACGTTGACAGCTGACGCTTTTTATGAAAAGCGTCAAGATATTTGGGTATATACAGGTGGTAAGAATTCGTCAATATTGGGTGCAACAGCTTCTTATGCTAATGCTGGTGTGGTTGATAGTAAAGGTTTGGAATTTGGAGCAAATTATATAAAAAGCTTAGGTAAGGTTCGTTTCAATTTTGGGGGAACATTTACTTTAACTAAGAATAAAATTGTAGAGCAGTTGGAAGAACCGAAAGCTTATGAGTATCTTCGTGCTACTGGAAAAGCCGTGGGACAGATTTTTGGTTATCAAGCAGTGGGATTTTTTGTAGATCAAAGTGATATTGATGATAGTCCGTCCCAACAGTTCGGTGTCGTGAAACCAGGTGACATTAAGTATAAAGACCAGAATAACGATAATGTAATTAATGAATTTGATCAGATTCCTTTAGGTTATAATTCTAGTGTCCCTGAAATTTATTATTCATTCAATATAGGCGCAGAATGGAAAGGAATAGGGGTTAATTTTGATTTTCAAGGGGTTGGAAATTATACTTCATGGACTACATTGAATGGTTTGTATCGTCCATTGTCTAATGGCAATGCTATTTCAAATTACTATTATGAAAATCGTTGGACACCAGAAACTCCTAATGCACGATATCCTCGTTTGACTACTGAAACTGTTCAGAATAATACACAGTCAAGTTCCGTATGGTTGGTTGATGGATCATTCTTAAAATTACGTAATTGTGAAGTATATTATAAATTACCTCATTCAGTTGTCAATAAATGGCATTTGAACAGTGCTAAGCTATATGTAAGAGGGGTTGATTTGTTCTGTTGGGACCATATTAAAGAAATAGATCCGGAATCAATAGGAAATGGTATTCCGACCACACGTTCTATTAATATTGGTTTGTCTGTTGGCTTTTAATTTTTTATAACTAAAAAAGTATGACTATGAAATTGAAAAAAATATTGTTAGGGTTAGCCTATATGTCGGTTATGGCTTCTTGTGCGGATTTGGACTATCATGAATATACTGTGTATGATAAAGATTATGTATTTACAGATTTTGGACGTACCGGAGCTGTAGTTACGAATATATATAGTTACTTGGATTATGATTTGCCTAGTGAGGTTTCTTATTGCTCTGCTTGTGATGAGGCGCAATTTGCGTGGAGTTGGTCTTCAATACATGATTGGATAAACGGTGCATGGAGCTCGACTAATTCTCATAGTCTATGGAATTATTATAGTGGAATTAGGGATGCTAATTTCTTTTTGGAGGAATCACAAAATGCCGATTTTTCTGAATTGAAAGAAGATAAAAATTATGTAGCTGAGATGAATCGCTTTAACCGTTATAAGTATGAAGTTCGTTTTTTGCGTGCTTATTTCTATTTTAATTTGGTACGTGCTTATGGCGATATACCTTTGGTTACGAAGGTGCTGACTGAAGAAGAGGCCAATCAGGTGAAGCGTACACCGGCTGCTGAGGTTTTTGATTTTATAATTAAGGAATGTGATGAGATAGCAGATGAACTTCCTGTGGATTATTCTAAATTAGAAAATGATGCCGCTAATGGAGAAAGCCCTGAAACTGGTCGTATTACTAAACAGGCAGTATTGGCTTTGAAGGCTCGAACATTACTTTATCAAGCAAGCCCTTTATTTAATATAGCTAATGATGTAAATTTGTGGAAACAAGCAGCTTTAGCTAGTAAGAAAGTTATTGATTTTTGTGCAGAGAATGGCATAAAAATGGGTAAATATTCAGAGTTATGGGGAACAGATAATTGGAAAGCGTCAGAAATGATTTTTGTACGTCGTATCGGAGATACTAGTTCGCCTGAATATACTAATTTCCCAGTAGGAATGGAAAATGGTGGGTCAGGTAATTGTCCTACTCAAACTTTGGTTGATGCTTACGAAATGAAAGTAACAGGAAAAGCATGGGATGAGCCAGAAAGTGGATATGATCCAAATAAACCGTATGATAATCGTGATCCTCGTATGGAAATGACTATCGCTGTAAATGGTGAGAAATGGCCAGATACTAATCCAAATCCATTGGAAATTTATATAGGAGGACGCAATGCACTACCTATTGCTGGAGCAACTCCCACCGGGTATTATTTGAAAAAGTACTTGGATAAGACTATTGATATTAGTGCTTCTACCAGTAGTGGAGGAAAACGCCATAATTGGATTACATATCGTTTGGGAGAATTCTATTTAAATTATGCTGAAGCGGTATTTAATTATTTGGGATCAGCTGATGCTGTTAGTACGGAATTCACAATGTCTGCCCGTGAAGCTGTTAATGTGGTTCGTAACCGTTCAGATGTGCAAATGCCTGAAGTACCTGAAGGATTGACTAATAACCAGTTTGTAGAGAAATATCGTCGTGAACGTATGGTGGAGCTTGCTTTTGAACAACATCGTTTTTGGGATGTTCGGCGTTGGAAGGCTGGAGATACTCAAAGAAGTATTGTACAAATGCAAATTACCAAAAATAATGATACATATACTTATAAACGTGTAATTAGTAATCGTTATTGGGATGATAAGATGTATTTGTTTCCTATCCCTGATTCAGAAATAAGAAAAAATCCAAATCTAATTCAGAATCCAGGTTGGTAATAGTAAATATTGTTGAATAATAAAGAATGGAACTATGAAATTCAATATAAAATATACGATAGCAGCTTTGTCAGTTTTTATGTTTACTGCAGGCTGCGATGATAAATTAGATGCTATTGATGTAATAGGATATACAGGTGTTCCGGTTGCTATAGAGACGGTAACTTCAGAGCCTCTTCCCGGTCAAATTCAACTTAGATGGGAAGTTCCGGCTGGTGACTTTTCCTATCTTAAAATATGGTATTATGATCCTTTGACAAAAGAAACTGTCTATAAGATTGTTTCAAAAGGAACTACGGAATTGTTGATAGATGAAACTCGTGCTCGTTTTGGTGAATATGAGTTTAATTTCCAAACATTTAACGCAAATGATGAAGGTGGCGAGATTAAAGTTGTAAGAGCACTTTCAGGAGTTGCACCTGCGTCTTATACTTTAGTGTCACGAAGTCAAATCAAATTAGTGGCAGAACAGTTAAGTACAAACGCTCAAGAACCGTCGGAAGGACCTATAAAAAATGCAGTGGATGGGGATAAAAATACTTTTTTTCATACGAATTGGCATGAAGCTATTCCTTATCCACAGTGGATTCAGGTTAATTTGAAAGAACCTCATGAAAATTTTCTCGTGGGTTACATAAACAGAACGGATAATTCTTGGACCACAAGTGGACGTCCTAGTGTGGTAGATTTACAAATTAGTAATAATGGTATTGATTGGGAAACTGTAGGTACATTGGACGGACTCCCTAGTTCAGCCGGAAGTGAATATATTTCTACTTTCTTTATGCCAGGTAAGACTTTTACTTATTTTCGTTTTAGTGTAACATCTGCTACTGGAAGTTCCTCCTATTGGAATATTGGTGAATTTATGATGTATGATGCAGAAGTTGCAATAGATGATCCGGAAACTGCGCCTTTGGATTAATAAATAAAAACAGAAGAGGAATTTGAAAAATAAGGACAATGGATAGCTGGCTGTATAACAGCCGCTATCACCATTGGAATATTTACTTGTGATGATTATAAAGATATTGTTTAAGATAGTAGATGTATGATAAAATTATTTCAATTACTGAAATTGTGTGTTGTACTTCTTATAGGGGGGCATTGTAATGCACAAGACTATCAATTGGTTTGGAGTGATGAATTCAATAAAGACGGTTGTTTGGATGAATCAATATGGAATTATGAACAGGGTTATGCTCGTAATGAGGAGTTACAATGGTATCAATCTGACAACGCTTGGTGTCAGGGTGGGTTGCTTGTGATAGAAGCACGTTCGGAAAAACGGAAAAATCCGTTATATAAAGCAGGTAGTTATGATTGGCGCACTTCTCGTGAATATATTGAGTGCACCTCTTCTTCTATAACAACATTTGGAAAGAAAGAATTTTTGTATGGACGTTTTGAAGTGCGCGCACGTATTCCTGTAGGAAAAGGAGCATGGCCGGCAATTTGGACTTTGGGAAGCAGTATGGAATGGCCTTCCTGTGGAGAAATAGATATCATGGAGTTTTATCGTAAGCATGGAATTCCTCATATTTTAGCCAATGCTGCATGGGGAACAGATCGTCAATGGAATGCAAAATGGAATAGTAAGGCTATTCCATTTATCCATTTTTTGGAGAAAAATTCGGATTGGGCTTCCGAATTTCATATATGGCGGATGGATTGGGACGAAGAGGCTATTCGTCTTTATTTGGACGATGAGTTGCTAAATGAAATCTTACTGAAAGATACCTATAATGGTAGTATTGGTAGTTATAAGAATCCATTTATGCAACCCCAATATATATTGTTGAACTTAGCGGTGGGTGGAATTAATGGTGGCGAGGTAGAGATAAATACCTATCCGATACGTTATGAGATTGATTATGTACGTGTTTATCAGAAAAAATAAAATACATAGATATGGGTATAAAAAAAATAATAATAGGATTATGTCTTGGAATATATACCTTTTGCGGATGCAGCAATGAACCGTTGCAACCCATTCGTTCAGGTGAGATATGG
>OHDP01000993.1_pt1 | contig 14467 bp, 11 predicted proteins | sample 1567011 | NCBI WGS metagenome assembly OHDP01 (sample SAMEA3879532, study PRJEB24766) | human gut metagenome | biome: human-associated habitat; feature: feces | place: USA | collected 1985/1987
GGCGATTCTACGACGACCGTACCGCCGCTTATGCCTGCCAGCAGACGGTTGCGGGAGTGGTAAAAGTTGCCGTTCTGTCTGGTTTGGGAGTGCAGCTCCGAAACGACGGCTCCGCCGTGTTCGATCATATCCCGGGCGACGGCTGTGTGCTGTGCGGGCGTGATGCCGGGAAGGGCCGAGGCGATGATGCCGACAGTCGGCATGCCGAAAGCGAGCGCTGCACGGTGACAGGCCGTATCGATGCCGAAGGCCAGGCCGCTCACGATCACCGTATCCGCCACCCGGTCCGCCAGTTCGCCGATCAGCCGGTCGGCCATCTGTTGCCCGTACGGAGTCATCCGGCGCGTGCCGACCATCGTAAGCGTCGTCTTGCCGAGCGCTTCCGGGGAGCCCAGGACATACAGTACATGCGGATAGTCGGCGGTTTCGCGCAGCAGGGCCGGGTATTGTGCGTCGGTGGAGGCGATGATCTCGATCCCGTGTTTGCGGCAATGTTTGACTTCGCGCTCTGCGTCTGCGAACGCTTTCTTTTGGAGGATCGCCCGCGCGAGTTCCGATCGGAGTCTGGCTTTTTCGATGAGTTCGTCGGCCGAAGCGGAGAAAACCGCCTCTGCCGAACCGAATACGTCGAGCAGATGGACCGCCCCTTTCGGGCCTATTCCCGGCGTGAGGGTAAGGGCTATGTCTGGAATTTCGCGCTTCATTTTCCGTATCCGGCAATCTCCGAATGAGTTCGGCTCCGCCTCTTTTGGGCGAAACCGTAGGTTCCGGATCCGCTTCGGGGCTTCGGTTAGCGGTTGTAAAGATAGGTTTTTGCCGATAAAAATGCAAAGTTGCCCGGAAGTTTTGCAGAAAAGAGAAATCTTCGTATATTTGCAAACCCGATCCAGGGAATCAGGGTCTGATGGCCGAGTGGCTAGGCAAAGGTCTGCAAAACCTTGTACAGCGGTTCGAATCCGCTTCAGACCTCACAGAAACCGCGTTGCAGATATCTGCAACGCGGTTTTCGTTTGGTTTTGTCATACATTTGTAATACGACTATACGATAAAATCGTTCAATTCCTCTTTCAGTAATTTCCAATTCGGGAAATAGCGACTCAGTAGAGTTGTAAATTCTTCATTGTGCAACCGCACCTTAATATGCAGTAATTCATGGACGACGATATATTCGATACAGTGTAGCGGTTTCTTGATCAGTTCCAGATTGAAAATAAGGTTTTGCGTTCGATGATTACAACTGCCCCACAAAGTTTTCATTTGTTTAACCTCCCATTTATTTGCCCGAACATCCAGAATTTTTTCCCATTTGGCAATTAAAGCGGGCAACAGTTTTTTCAACTCTGCACGATACCACTCTTTAAGTATCTCGGCTCTACGTTCCAACGGGCAGTTTTCGCGAACATGCAAAACAAGATATTCATTCCCTTGCACTTCGACTTTTGCAGGAATATGATCGTAAACGACTTTCAAACGATACCGTTGTCCTTTGTAATAGTGATTTTCTCCCGAAACATATTCGCGAGGCGTCTGGCGGTTTTGATCGAGAATCTGCGACACACGTTGCCTAATCCATGGAAGTTTAGTTATCAGAAATAACCGGACTGCATCTTCCGTCATGGCAAGCGGGGCAGAAACATGTATTCGCGCATCGGGCGGGTAGATGGTCAAATGCACGTTTTTGATAGCCTTCCACTCAATCTCGGCAGACAGATCGGATAGGGTGATAACAGTCATCAATACTCTTTTTGTGAGATGATAATTTGCATAATATCATCAATCTTGTCTTCTGTCGTGTCAGGTAAAGCATTGCGGACGGCTTTACGCACTGCTTTCATCTTCAATCCGCTGCCGCTTACATCCCTGAAGCCATCTCGGGCATTAGCTTTTACGGCATTGTGTACGCGAATTGCGAGTTCCTCGTTATGATTCAGATTATCGTACAGGGCACGTTTTCCTTTGGTATCGAGCGTTGTCGGATATTTCGTCCGTGTTTCCGAGCGCATTTCTTTGAGCTTCTCGATAAGCCGTTCGATCAACTCTTTATATTGCAATTTTCCATCGTGCTGTTCCTGTAATAATTGATTCAGCAAATCTGACATTCTGTCGAAATAAGCGGGATTGTTTGGTCGCTCGCTGATAATCATCTTGCGCATGTTAGCCGCCAATACCTCGGCAACGGAACGTTCGTTCCGTCGGATATTTTTCGGAAGGGCGTCGATGGCCTCATTTCCGCCGAGATCGAGTAAGTCAAGGAACGACACATCCTCTAAATCCACGAGTTTCTCGCTATCTTCTGCCCGTACATAATTATCGATCAGTTGACGCATAGCTGGGTCGTAGAGTTTCAAATCGAGGACGTCACCGCTTTTGAGTTTTATCTCATCTTTTAGGTCGTTGAAATAATCGACTTGCCGTTTGATTTGTTCCGCTTCCTCTTTCGTATATCCTGCTGCTGTCATTTCATTGGCGATATCTATGTAACGACGGACGAGGGTCGATACTAACTTGTAAAATGTTTCGCGTTTTGCACTATTCGCTTCGCATTCATCCTGTTGTTCCTTGATTGGCGTTGTTTCCGAATAAACGAAATAGGCGAAATATCCGGCTTGCGTTTGCGGATTTACGGGTTCGCACAATGTATATACCGCTTGTATGGCTTCTTCTAACCCTTTGCGTCCCTCGGTCAGACGATTGGTCAGTAAGCCTTGAATATCCGCAGCGTCATATTGATCGAACGCCCCGTTCGTATAATCTTCGATTGCGTTTTTGATAGCACCGAACAAATCTTGATAATCGATAATATAACCGAAATCCTTTTCGTCGCTATCCACTCTGTTCACGCGACAAATCGCCTGAAACAGGTTGTGGTCACGCATCTTTTTGTCGATATACAGGTAGGTAGCCGACGGCGCATCGAATCCGGTGAGCAATTTATCCACGACGATCAGCAGTTTCATATCTGCCGGATGCTCTATGAATTCCTTCTTCGCCCACGCTTCGAACTGTTCGGGCGTGCGGTCGCCGATCATTCTTTTGTAGATTTCGTATTTGGTAAAATCTTCCGTTTCGCCTTCGCCGACGTATTCGTCCTTTACCGACGAACTGTTCGCATCGTAGCTCGTCACAACGGCGCAATGCCTTTTCAATTCAGTAGCTTGGAACACCTCCCAATAGCGACAGGCCTGATAAATAGAGTCGGCTACAAGCATCGCGTTGCCGTATCCGCCCGACAGGGCTCGTTTCGTATCCATATCTTGGCATATATCCGCCACGATGCGATGGATACGTTCCTTGCTGCTGAACAATTTTTCCATCTTCGCCCAGCGCGCTTTCAGTAGCGACCGGGCGACCTTGCTCAACCCTGCTGTCTTGGAATCGAACCACTCATCGATCTTTTCGCGCTTGCCGAGGAATTGCTCCACATTCCGGGCTTCGTAGCGTAGGTCGAGGATAACCTTGTCCCGAACGGCTTCGTGGAATTTATAGCTGTGTATGTATGAACCGAATGTCTCGATGGATTTCTTCTTGTCCGTATGCAACAATGGGGTTCCGGTAAAACCGATTAACATGACACGTTCACCCATGATATGCTTCATCGCTTCGTGCAGCATGCCGCCCTGCGAACGATGGCACTCGTCGATAAAGACGTAGATATTGCCTTTGGCTTGAAACCCCTGCGGAAGGTTCTTTGCGACCTCCTCCAAATAGAAATCGAGCGATTTTACCGCTTTCTTCCCTCCGACCGATATGCCGTCGTTGTCGTTTCGGTTGCCGAATTTATGGATGAGGGTGCAAATCAGCCACGGTTCGGCTTCATTGAGCATCGAGACCAATTGTGCTCCGCTTCGGGCGCGTCGGATTTTCTCACCCGCATCCTTGAATCCGGTTTCGATCTGTTTGTCCAGTTCGTCACGATCGGTGATGACGACCACACGGGCATCCACAACATTTTCGCGAATCCACTGTGCCAACCAAACCATCGTAAGACTTTTCCCTGCACCTTGCGAATGCCAGATAATGCCGTTTTCTTTATTACGCACACGTGGTTGCGCCGCCTTGATTGCAAAATATTGATTCGGTCGGGCTGTCTTTTTGCGGCCGCCGTCGAAAATAATAAAATCGTGTATGTATTCCAACAGCCGATGCGGTTCGAAAAATTGCAAAACGCTGCGATCCAGTTCATTTGGATAACGATCTGGTGTAAACAGGGAGGGTTCGCACGGTTCGCCGCACGGTTCTTTCCAACGAAGCCAGAACTTTTCGGGTGTTTTGATTACTCCGTAATGCAGCCCCTCGGTATCATTACCTGCGAACAACAATTGTACGGTCGTAAAGAATCGGGGAATATATTCGTCTTCTTGATTGCGGATGTTCTGACGAATCCCTTCATGAACGAACACCTTGCTGCGTTTGAGCTCGATGACGGCCACGGCGATTCCGTTGACATAAACGACCAGATCGGGGCGGCGGTCGCTTTTGCCTTGTACAGTCACCTCTTCGGCAATCTGAAAATCATTCTCCATCGGGTTCGCCCAATCGATAAGGTGTACCATCTTTTTGTGCTCCGATACTTCCGACTGCACGTTTACACCATAACGCAGCAATGTATAGACCTCATGGTTGGCGTTGTACAAACCTATGCCGATATTGGCCGCTGCTTGTTTGAGTTTCGCAACGGCCTTGCCGATCTCCTTATCGGCATAACTCCGTCTCTTCAAATAACGACGCAACAACGCCTCCTCTACATTCGCATTGTCTTCGCGGTATTCCCAATTACCGAGATAATCGTATTTCAACACATTCTGAAATAATCCGATCAGCCGCTCCTGCGTTACCCGTTCCTTCGCTCCGATGTTTGTGTCCATAGTTCTTATTTCTTGTCAATATATTTTCCCCAGCCGATTGGGATAATTTCTTCTTTTCGCATATAATTCAACTCGCACAACACTTGGTCAGGACTGAAATCCAACTTGTGCTTGCTCCAAGCATAGAAATCTTCCAGCAACAGATCGTCGGATATCGGCTCCCCTTTTATGATTCGGTTGTTCCATACGGCATATAGCGTCGAAACAATCTCCGCACGGGCCAAATCCATCTTTTTAATTTTGTTTATCAAAGAATCGACTGCGTGGCGAATTGTTTGAGGATATGTTTCATACACCTGTTCCAATTCGTCGATCATTGCAGTAGGAATATAATTATATCGTGTCTTGCCATTTTCTTTTTTTGCCTCTATTCTGACATGACGATATTGCTTGAACTTACTGTCGATGTGATTCATCATCGCCTGATCGTCTGGTCCTGCCGTATTGCGAATATAGTCGTTTCCGAAATCGAGTTGGCAATGATACCCGACCAAATGCAACGTTTTTTGCAATTTGGTACGTCCCCATCCTGATGATTGATATAATGCATTTACGATATGCCCGGCAACTACATGTGTTTGCAGAGGAATTTCACGAATTTGAGCATCTGGAGTTTCAAGCGGAATAATCGGCGCTAACGGCTTGACTAAGCGTATTTGTCCGGTTAATAATTTCTGCATCATGCCGCTTTTGATCAATTTGTACTTATCGCGGCGTGCTTCCAAATCCGCAATCTCCTTGTCCATGTCGGAGAGGATGGTTGCTATTGCTTGTTGTTCCTTTGCATCAGTTGGCAGATATAATTCCAAATCCTGTACAAGTTGTTTGCTTAAATTTGTCTGGGTACCGGTTTGACCGAATTCTTTCACTGTTTCTTCAATGTAAGATAGAATATAATACAAATATTCCGTATCGATATTCTTCGATGGAGTAATACCCAGAATAGCTTGACTGCAAGATAATGAAATATTTGCAATGCCACACTTCCCTAACGACGCGTACATCGCATACATAATTGTTTTGATAGGAAATATACGAGCAGAACTATTTCTTAATCCTTTTTCTGTAATTGTTTTTTCTGTTCGACTTATATATTTGTTTGTCGATGTAATGTCGCTTATAGATAAAAACGGAATATCTCCTCCGTAATATTCTGAATTAGAAGAGTCTGGAGTTCCTCCGCTATTCATCTTTGCAAGATCTCCCAACCTCTTTATTGTCCACTCATCCGAGAAACCACACAAACGTTTTTTGCCTGTCAGTAATTGTTGCATCGCACCCTGTTTGATAAGACGTTTTTTTGCGATTTTCTTATCGAGTGCCGCAATCAATGCATCCACATCACTCAAGGCCTCAGCAATAGCATTTTGTTCTGCCGGAAGATTAGGAGTTATTATTTTGGTGTTTATTGCATTTTGTATGGTATATGTTCCAACCGTAGATCCACCAGAATTATCGGTAATTTGGCTAATTACCGAATCTGTTTGGAATAAATAGGATAAAAGGACACTATTATAACCTTTATTCTTAAACCATATTATATTCCCATCCTTAAAATAAAAAGGAGAATCATTTGATTGTACAACATATAATCGTCCTAAAGTGCCAACACCTGTTACTAATACATCTCCTGCTTGCGGCACTCCATATTGCCTTTTATATAAATCGTATAATTCTTGATCTATAAACAATTCATTATCTACTTTCCCTTTATCTGCTAAAATCACAATTTCTCGAGCTCTAAAGAATGGGACACCAATACGTCGCCATTGAGATTGAAAAACTCTTTTACTGGAAGTTACTTCATAATAATCACCAATAGTTTTCACCTCCCAATCTTCCGGAATAATTCCCAATTCAGTCTGTTTATATCCTTGCGGTATCTTCATTTTTTATCAGTGTTCTTTTTGTCTTTTGGATCTGGAAATACCGAACTGAAAAACTTGTTATATTCCGATAGTGCATCCGTGTATTTGTCTTTGATAAGAGCAAATTTAGGCGATTTTTGAATCGCCTCATCTGCTGCAACCATCATATCACGCTCGGATTGATAACAATGTTCCCATTGTGAATTTACTGCAAAGACTTTTAGATTAACAAGAAGTACATCTAGCTCTTCGTAAGCATCATCCAATGCCAAACCATATTTTATAGCCTCTAATGTGCAGGCAAAAGCTCTGTGATGAGAGCCGAGTTTATGCATCGTATAACTCTGGTTTACATTGGAATCGAATTTGCTTCGGGAGACCAACCTGTTGATCTCGGTTCGTTGCTCGGTAATTTCATCTTTCAGTTTTTCAATTTCGGCAAGTTTGTTTTTAATATCCAACGCATTGATAACCTGCCAGCCGATTGCAAATGTTACCAGTAGACCTATCGTTGCGGCCATTACACCGATAAAGGTGTCAAGCGATATTGCAGTCAACGACATCGAACGACAGCACCATAAAATCGCCAATATGACGACACCGGCAATGGCCGTTAATGACAGGATTATATCGAGGTCCTTCTTCATTTTTCTTATTCGTTCAGTTTATTTTCGTCGTGCAACCGTTGCTCGATATAATCTTTCGCAGCATCGGCCACTTTGGAAAACAACCGTTTAAGGTTTTCTTTTTGTTCAGCGGTCAGAGTGCGATTGTTATCGACATCTCGATCATGGGAACGTTTACAGCATTCTATTGTCACGTGCAGTTCATTTCGGTCAATATTTTGACCTTGATTATATCTCCGAGCCAGATTCGACAACATCCCGAAAGATATGATTTGTTCCACGTTTCCCATACATTTATTCCTTAATAGTTATCTTAATTTGTTAAGCAAATCCCGTTTTCTTTATCAAAGCAAAATTATATGTAAACAAAATCAGCATTTGCTTTACATTTACAAATACAATGATAAGAAACAGGAGAAAAACTTATATCATCTTACTAATGGATTCTATTGCTTCGAATCCTTCTATATTTTGGTTCTCGCTGTGGTTAATAAGTAACCTCGTCAATTCCGGATTCAGATAAAAATTGCTGGTTCCCATTTTTACTTTCTCCAATAAACCATGTTCAACTAATTTGTTAAGATATTTTGCCGCAGTTATTCGCGAAACTTTAATGTCATTCATCACAAATTCAATTTTTGTGTATGGATGACTAAAAATATTATTCAATAATTCATGACTATATTGTTTTTCCAAACAATTGCGCATTTTGACCTTGTATTCTTGCATTAGAATCTTAATCTGTTTAACCAGAATGATGGTTTCCGTAGCAGTTGCATCTATTCCTCGCAAAATATATAGTACCCAACTCTCCCAATCACCTGAATCGCGAACAGATTGAATAAGACGATAATATTCACCCTTATTTTGTATTATATATCTACTCAAATATAATATAGGCAAGTCCAATAAATCTTTAATGACCAGATATAAAGAATTTATGATACGCCCCGTGCGGCCATTGCCGTCATAGAACGGATGAATACTCTCGAACTGATGATGGATAATTGCCAGTTTAATCAGTGGGTCTATATCCTCTATCGCGTCATCATTAATATATACGACCAAATTGTCCATGAATCTCTGTATATCATCCGGATGTTGCGGCGGCGTATATACGATTTCTTGACGTTGATTCTGCAAGGATGTTCCCGGCACACTTCTAAACCCAGCCTTATTTCGTTCGAGAACGCTTTGTATTTCTTTAATGTTTCCTAATGTTATAATCTTATTTTTTCTGATTAAATCGAATCCGCGTTTAAGGGCATCTGCATACATAACCACCTCCTTGGTTGATGCAGAAGCGGCAAACGATCTTAATTCGGCATCAGCTTTATATAGTTCATCATGTGTGGTTATAATATTCTCTACGGCAGAGCTTTCTTTTGCCTCCTGCAAAATAAGCGTATTGATTAAAATGCTTTCATTGGGAATAGTCAATGCAACACCTTTCAATTCTGCCAATTTTTTATTGGCCTGATTTAATTGCCTGAGTACAGCCTTGCTTTCAAGGTCGATTTGCAGCGGGAGAGTTGGTATTGTATACATAATAAGTCTTTTAAAATCCCATCTGTTTCAAATGTGCGGTGACCTTAGCTTTGAGGTCGGCAATCTCGGCGTCGATTTCCGGAAGCGTCTGTGCATAGCGTTCGGCGAGGGCCGAAACTTTCGAGGTCAGCTGTTGACCGATGCGATGCATTTCACTGTTGAGCCGAGCCGAAAGAGTAGTAAACCATTTCTTTTCGATAACCAAGCGTTTGATATCGTCTTCTGTAAGCCCATCATATTTGACGATCAAAGCCGTAAGTAAATCGTATTTCAAAGTTTTCAGCGTTTTCTTCGTAAGCGAAATATCCTCTTTCAATGTGAGATATTGCGTAAGAATGGCTATTTCATCGGCATCCGATTTTTTGTCGAGTGTTTTGATTCGTTTTTTGACGTTGCCGTCGGAGAGCTTTCCATCGGCAAAATTATCTTCGTCTAATATGCCTTCCGAGTGCTCTTCCAGCATTTCATTTAATTGGTTTTCTTTGTCGCTTAATAACTCTTCGGAAGCCGTAATAAGATGCTTCTCTTTCGCGAAATACTCGTCGATTACAATCGAAACGGGCAATAAGTCGCACACGACATCCTCCGGTGCGGAAGCTTTCTTCTCTTTCGGCTTCGCATCTCTCTTTTTAGCCGCCGGCTGCGGCGTATATAGCTCCGCTTTCCATCCGTTGGCAGCGATCAGATAACAATCGTCCTGCATGGTTTCGCTCCAATAGTTCATCAGGCAGTCATACACATCATAGGCATCAACCAGTGATTCATCCCGCTTGAAAATAGTGAGTAGCGAATCGCTCAATTCTTCGATAAGATGTTTCGGCGCAAACCCCGTAGCAAGGGCGTAAAGGTTTGCACGGTGTCGATCGCACCATTCGGTATAACTTCGATAAAAAATTTCGGTCTGATTACGGAAATCGGTGTTGGCCATAATTGTATCGTGCACGGCCGACGATTCGCATTTCAACGTGAAATATCCCGTGCGAGAGACATGCGGTCGGAAAAGATCTTCGCGTAAAGAGGGACAGACCAGCCAATAGTCGGAAAGTTGTTCAATATCATGCGCAGGCAGTCCACCATGCAAATGCGCGTCGATGTCTTGCAAAATTTCGGTGTCGGGAGCTGAAATATAACGCGGAATATTCAGATTGTAATCATTACGTTCGATTTCTTCCATCGGAACGAATCGGGCGAAATGTGGGACATCGCGTTGGGTCTGCCAAACGTCTACGATACGACGGATATCCTGTTCGCGCAGCCGGTTTTTCGCTCCGTCTTTCATGAAGCCGAATTTTGCATCGATCATAAAAACACCTTTGCGGTTGGAGGCTTCGGATTTTTCGATAAGGATAATGCAGGCCGGTATTCCGGTCCCGAAGAAAAGGTTGGCAGGCAAGCCGATAATGCCTTTGATATATCGCTTTTCGGCTACGAGATATTTACGGATTTGCGCTTCGGCATTGCCTCTGAATAGCACACCGTGCGGAAGGATACAAGCACCGCATCCTGTTTGTTTGATTGACCGAACGATATGGAGCAGAAAGGCGTAGTCGCCGTTTTTCTCTGGAGGAATGCCGATTGACGATCCCCAGCGCTTATATTGATCCTCTTCTTTTGCTCCTTTCAACCATGATTTGGTAGAAAAAGGAGGATTGGCAACCACAAAATCGAATGTCTGCAAATTTCCCGAATCGTCTTTATATTGAGGGTCGTTGAGCGTGTCGCCCTGTTTGATCGTTGCATAGGGGTCGTTGTGAAGAATCATGTTCATTTTCGCCAGCCCGACTGTGGCATTGTCTTTTTCCTGTCCGTACAAGGTCGCATCCGTGGGAGTTTCGGCTTTGGCGCGAAGAAGCAACGAACCGGAACCGCATGTCGGGTCGTAGATGGTGGTACGGATACTGTTCACCTTGTCGAGCCCCAAAACCTTTGCGATGACGCGGCTAACCTCCGCTGGAGTATAGAATTGACCTTTGCTTTTTCCGCTTTCGGTTGCGAAATTCTTCATCAAGTACTCATAGGCATCGCCTATAAGATCGTCATCAGCCGCGCGGTTTTTGCTGAAATCGAGATCTGATGTCTGGAATATGCCGATAAGTCCGCTTAATGTTTCAACCTTATCCTTGCCCTTGCCGAGTTTGGTTTCATCATCGAAATCCGCGATAAACACTCCGTCCAACTGATTAGCTTCGGACAAAGCCGCCATTTTCTTGTTCATCTCTTCGCCGATATTGGCATGGCCTTTCAAAGCGACAAAATCCTCGAAGTGGCAGCCGGCGGGAATATCTATCATGAAATTAAGGTCGTTGCGGCTTTTGTCGCTGATATATTTCACGAACAGAATCACCAATACATAATCCTTGTATTGGCTTGCATCCATACCTCCGCGTAACTCGTCGCAACATTTCCAAAGGGTACTATATAATTCCGATTTCTTGATTGCCATATTACATTATTTGCTACTGATTAAATCTTTAGGGTTGACTTGAAGAATGCGTGCAATTTCAAAGAGCAATTCCAGATTAGGTTGACGACGATTGCAGGCATAGGCATTTATCATACTGAAACTCTTACCGAGCTGTTCGGCCAGCCATGTCTGTTTAATACCCTTTTCTTCAAGCACTTCCTTAATTCTGTTCATATATTTTGTGGACAAAATGAAACATATTTCGCATAAAGATATGAAATTGTTAGCTATAACTCCAAAAGACCTAATGTTCTCTTTTTAATCGAGAAGCTTTTTTGTTAAGTTTTTCGACTTTCCGTTCTTTCAGTCTCGTCTGTTCTTCGAGTTCGATTTTCTGGCGGATAGTGTGTTCATATTCTTCGACGTCTTTTTTCATCTGACGGATTTTTGCGTTGTCGCGATTTAATTCGAATAGCTCTTCCAGTTCGGCGATACGGTCGGATGTCGCTTCACCTTTCATTTTTATATAGCGGTATTTCAGGTCGTTGTCGATGCGGTCGCGGTTCGGTCGGGTAGCGAAATAGAGTGCCGACGACAAAATCATGCAGCTTATGAAAAGAAATAGCACCAAATAAATGACGAATGGGGATTCGGAGCTGAAAATCACTCGGTGTCGGATTATTCTCGGCGGCAGTTCGGCGGGGATTTTGATTGCCTCGACAGATGCTTGCAGATTATCGATACCGGTTTGCGTTTTGGTATAGTTCTGCTCTATGCTCTCCAATCGTCCGGCAAGCTGGATTATTATCGCCTGATGCCGCTCTTGTTCTGTATATACGATTTGCTCCAATCGTTGCGACAAGTCATTGTCACTTGATTGATTATTGTTTGCTGTTTTTGCCGCTAGTTCGGTCTTGATGGTTTTGACCATCGTCTCCTTGAAGTCCTCATACATTTCGTAGGACATCATATTATTCTCTTTCATGGTTGTATCGCTTCCTGTTTACAATTTCTGCTTGGGTTTGGTCATGCGTTCTCGCAAGCGACGTTCCCGCTCCATTGCGGCAACCGCCATCGCTTCGGCGACGGTATTGAGCAATGCCGTGATGCGGGCGAGGTACTCTTCGGGACTCTCGCCGGGTTTGCGTTGCAATTGGGCGACGGACAATTCGACCGGTGAACTATTCGGCGGCAACGGAAGTTCGCCGATATTACCGCCGAAATTGACCGTCGGCCTATCCGTGTCGGTCTTTCCGCCACCCGTTCCGAACAGATCGGAGAAGGCCAAACGGAAGTCTTTAACAATAGTACTTCGATGTCGGGTTTGCTGTTGCGCGTACGCAAAATGCAGATTCAGTTTCGAGAAGCTGAATTGCCGGTCGATCTTCGACCCCGAAAACTCGAAGTCGTTTTTTGAAAATAGAACGCCTTGTTTTCGGTTGGTATTTCCGCAATACTTATAGCGGACGTTGATGCCTTGCTCTTTTAATCTACCTTCCAGATCGTTCCAACTCTTACATTTGGGCAGACATCCTTTGATCGCATCATATATTTCGTATTTGGTCTTGTCCGGTTCGCGCAATCGCTCCCGCCGCACGCTGTCCTTTCCCAGCGCAAGATGCAACCCGTATTTCTCGGTTAGTTCCCGGCAGACTTTCGTATTGCGTATTTTAATATTCTTGTCCGATATAATCTGCCCCTTGTTCCCGACCCGGTTATAGACCAGATGGCAGTGAGGATGGGGCTGGTCGAGGTGACGTACCAGCAGATATTGCGTGTCGGTAATACCCATTTTCTGCATATATTCTTTGGCGATCTGCGTCATCAGCGCATCGGTCATGTGCGGTGCTTCTTTCGGCGAAAACGAGAGGGAGATATGCCCGACCGTGTTTTTCAACCGAGGGTTCAGTCGGGTCTGATCCTTAAAATCCTCGATTATGTTCTTTATCTCCGGCGGGTTTACGCCTTCGGCATCGAGGATGCGCGACAGTTCCTTCATCACATAGCCGACAGTCCCGGCAAAGGATGAACCGGCAATGATTTTACCGATCATCGCGGATCTGTTTTAGCAGGGCTTCGAGGCATGCCATAATGGCCGCGTGACGGGATGCGACACTTGAAAATCCTTTCGCATGGGCAAGCCGTGTCAGTTGATTCAAGTTGCGAGCTATGCCTTTGAGCTGGGTTACGAAATCCAGATGCTCGCGACGCAGGCGTTCTCGTACCGCTCCTGTCCGAAGCAGTTGTCGGATGATTTCCGCCGGACGCTGCCCCGAAGTACGGGCCAATGACCGAAGACGTAAATAATGCTCCGTATCGAGTCGCGTACTGACGATATATCGGCGAACACGACCTTTACTCAATTCCGGCCGTCCGCCCTTGTTCTGTGTTTGTTTCATCGGTTTGTGTACAGGAGTTAGACCAGCGGGATGTTTGGTAGGTTTTCGTTTACGAAAACACAAACTTGCCTTCCTAAACCTTTACCCCTTTCCGACGTTGTGGCTCAACCGCTGCTGTTTTTGCTTTTAGGGGTTGCGGATTATTCCGAACAGATTGAACCGTCTTTGTTTTGGAGGTGTTTTTCTGTGCCGCCAACTTTTTCGCATGGTCTTTTATGTGGGCGATCAGATAGTCGTTGACATCCTTGTGTCCGGAGTAGAAACAGCTTTGATCGACGACTTCGCTGCGGGGGCAAAGACGAATCAACTCGACGGTCGCTTTACGACCCGCATCGTCATTGTCGAAGAAAGCATGAATCGTCGAATGGCGTGCGAGAAACGGAAGCGCTTTCGGAAGATTGACGACCGAGTTTAATACTATTACGTCGATGCGTAGTTGGTCGGGGCGCTTCGTCGAAAGGCAGGAGAGAAAATCCATGAACCCCTCGAAGGCGATTACCGTATCGGTGCGGTTGTCGATCGTCGTAATCTGTTTGGGCGATGCACTTCCTTTGAAGCATTCCGAGCGTAACTCCCATCCGCCGGCATCGTTCGGAAATCCGATGGCGAAATATTTTCTGCCATTGATCGTATAGCGTATCTCCCGACAATAAGTGCAGGCAACCTCCGGAACGATACCGCGCCGCCGTAAATAGTCGAGCAATGCCGAATGACGAAGCGGTGTGTCGGAGAGGATACGGAGCGCGGGAACGGTCGA
>OHDP01001001.1_pt1 | contig 14320 bp, 10 predicted proteins | sample 1567011 | NCBI WGS metagenome assembly OHDP01 (sample SAMEA3879532, study PRJEB24766) | human gut metagenome | biome: human-associated habitat; feature: feces | place: USA | collected 1985/1987
TCAAGAGGTTACTGGTTGCCGAAGGTGTCGATCCCGGGTTGTTCACCGTCACCTATTATGGAGCGACCGACAACAAGAGCACCAACTCATACAGGGATGTTGAACAGATTCTCCTGTGTGGTGACTGGAACCTTCCGAACACCGAATCGGCAAAGATCCGGAGGGCCTATGGTACCTCCACTGACCCGCACAGTTAGAAGGACTGGTATTTCTCACAGCTCATAACGAGGATAGGCATCAGGAAGCATATCGAGGGTGAGGTATATACGGTCTGGTATACTGATGATTTTGATGAAAGGTTCATAGAGAGAATGGACGCCTACTTCAATGAGAACAGGGTCATTGGCAAGGCTTCCGTTTCTCATAATGACTGGGAAAAGAGGCTGGAGGGAATGAAGATCAGGAGCAACATTAAAGAGGAGATCAGACTGATGGCCAGGTATGACAAGGATATGCAGAGGGCTATAACCATGGATAGTGAATATACGAAGGAGGTTACTTTTGCCTATCTGGAGATGATTGGTATAAAAAGGTATGTCAGGGAAAGACGTAAATATGACAGACTACTGGAAACCTTGAATAAATTGAAGATTACCCTGGTGATAAAGTAAAAACGGAATGGGCGGGATTTGTGGCCACGCCCATCCCTTTCCTTATATCAGCTGTTAGGATAAATATTTACTCACCCGCCTTTTTTGATGTACAATCTAATATATATAGAGAAGTAAAAAAAAGCGGGTATTATAGTAAACAAAGGGGTTGTGGAATAGAAAGTGAAGAAAGAGACCTGCTTCGCGGTCTACCAAAGTGAGAGGAAAAGAATAAACAAAACAAAAAAACATCCTTCTCTCTCCACTCTGAAAGGATACGAAGTAGCCTCTCTCTTCAATCTTTCATCAACCGTTCCCATAGCTCCTTTACTGAAAAATAGTGGTTCTTCCCGAGAGACGAAGATACTGAGAGGACCGGCTTTCTCCCAAAGAAAAGCCAGGTCCGGTCTCTTGGGGAGGTTCACGATACAATAACAATCTAAAATCCAATAACGATATGATAAACAAAAACATAAGCTACTACTTTAATTCAAGCGATTGAACTTATAGCATCCGATCCCAAACTTTCCAAGCAGACAGACATGATTAGAAAACAGACAACAGAGAAGGCCTACAAGGAAGAGAAACACAGACTCCCCATGATAGCCCCTTCCGGAATATTCGACTACAGAAACGATGACCCGACCAGCCTGCGCCAGTATTCCAATCTTCTTGTGCTTGACTTTGATGATTTCGGGTCACATGAGGCGGCAGGAGAATTCAAGGAAAGACTCATTCAATATGCCAATCCTCTCCATCTTTACGCAGTATGGTTCTCTCCAAGCAACAAAGGTGTGAAGGCGGCTATGGTTCACGACAACACCAACCCGGAGCATCATTACAATCTTTTCCGGCAGGTGAAGCAAAGGTTATATCCAAGGACTGATGAATTCGATAAGAGTTGTCATAATCTCAGCCGCACGTTCTTCCTGAGCCATGATCCTGAAGTCTACATCAACCCGGAGAAAGACACGTTGATTCCTTACCACTTTGAATATGACCCTTCCATTCCCGAACCTGCTGCGAAGAGTTATAATCATGGTGGCTCAGGCGGTTGTTTCATTCATACGCCGGAAGAGATAGAGGAGAACACTTGCTTTCAGAGGTTATGGAAGGACAGTACGCTTATTAACTACGTGGACAGGAAATGGAGAAAAGAGTATCCGGACAGTTATGAGGATGGTAACAGACATAAATCCATCCTCTCACGTGCAAAATGGTTGTGTCTGTACGGTGTCTTGTATGATGCTGCACTGGAATATCTCGTCGGTACATTCGGCAGGCATGGTATCTCTGAGGATGATATAACAGGAATGGTAATCAACAACTATAATGCGAACCGGAAGAGTTTTGGTGTCTCAAGGATGGAGTTGTATTCAAGGAAAGAACGGGGAGTGGTGTACAGGAATCAGAAACTAAGGGAAAATTTACCGTTCAGATAAGATTTAGGGTATCGGTTGGTAAAAGAGGTAAATATGGAACGCTTACCTCTTATTTTTTCTTCTTATGGTATGAAAAATATACCATAAGAATTAACATATTTCCAGGAAAACTTTGCATATCTGTTGTAATCAGATATGTTTTGTTTTACTATCAGCGAATTGAATTAAACTCATTTGTCGGGTGGTTATTTAACTAATATTTTATAATTTTGCAGATGAATTTCCGAATCTTTTACGACAGACATGAAAATATCTTTGAATATCAGGAGAAGCTTCCTTTTTGTTATCCTTATTATTGGTAGCACCATAAGCAGGTGTCAAATTTATAAGTATATAGGCTTGGAAGATGGTCTAAACAATCAGAAAATATATCATATCCAGAAAGACCAGCGAGGATATATGTGGTTTCTGACCCAAGAAGGAGTAGACCGTTATGATGGAAAACATATTAAACACTACAATTTTTCAGATGACAGTATGAAACTGGATTCGAGAATTGCCTTGAATTGGCTCTATATGGACACTGGAAATGTATTATGGATAATCGGTCAAAAAGGTCGTATTTTCAAATATGATTCGCAGCATGATAAATTTAAACTAGTTTACGCACATCCGGAACTGATCAGAAATAAGTCGCAAGCATTCCTGAACCATGCATATTTGGATAAAAATGATAGAATCTGGCTATGCTGTAAAGATAGCATTACATGGTATGATATTCGTACCGGAACGACTCTACATATACCGACGCCGGTCAACGGTGAAATAGCCACCATTGAACAGACAGACGACAACCATTTCTTTATCGGTACAGGAAGCGGGCTGTTTCGCGTCCGGGCAGAAAAGACTGCGCTAAAGCAGGTGGCTGACGAAGCTGTGAAAAATATTGATACACCAATACATGAACTCTATTATCATGCCGTTTCAAAACAACTATTTATAGGGAACTATAAAGAAGGAATACTTGTATATGATATAGGGAAAACAGGAAAAGTCATCCCCTGCCAATCACCCAATAATGTAGAGGTAAACCAAATCGTTGCATTGAACCCTCATGAACTTCTAGTAGCCACTGGCGGGAAAGGTGTATACAAATTAGATGTGGACACATATATGAGTGAACCCTATATAACAGCTGATTATAGCAGTTATAACGGAATGAACGGAAACAATATCAATGACATTTATGTGGATGAAGAGGAACGCATCTGGCTTGCCAATTATCCTACCGGTATTACAATCCGCAACAACCGTTATAGGAGTTACGACCTGATAAGACATTCTCTCGGCAACAAGCATTCACTGGTGAACGATCAAGTTCATGATGTAATGGAGGACAGTGATGGTGACCTCTGGTTTGCAACCAGTAATGGTATCAGCCTTTATCAGACGGACACCAAAAAATGGCATTCCTTCTTCAGTTCCTTTGACCCGATACCAGATGATAAGAATCATATATTCTTAACACTCTGTGAAGTTTCTCCCGGTGTCATATGGGCCGGTGGTTTTACGTCAGATATATGTAGAATAGAAAAAAAGAAAGGATTTAACATAAGCTATCTATCTCCTACCACTATTGCAGGGGTACGTCCTGACCAATATATATATGACATCAAAAAAGATTCGAACGGTGATATTTGGTCCGGTGGATATTACCATTTGAAGCGCATCAATCTTGAGAACAAAAGTGTACGTTTATATCCAGGAGTAACTTCTATTACCACTATTCAGGAAAAAGACACCCGGCAAATGTGGATTGGGACAAGAATGGGACTCTACCAGCTTGACAAGGAATCGGGAATTTATCAATACGTTGACTTGCCTATTGAATCTCCTTATATATGCGCATTGCACCAAAGAGACGACGGTATCTTATATATCGGCACTCGTGGAGCCGGACTGCTTGTATATGACATCAATAAAAAGAAGTTTATCCACCAATATCGTACAGAAAACTGTGCACTGATTTCCGACAATATCTATACAATTCTTCCGCGCCAAGACGGGAGTTTGCTCATGGGTACAGAAAAAGGAATCACCATTTACTCACCCAAAGCACACTCTTTCCGCAATTGGACAAGGGAACAAGGCTTGATGAGCATCAATTTTAATGCCGGCTCTGCTACCACCTATAGTAAAAACGCACTTGTTTTTGGTGGCAATGACGGTGCAGTCAGGTTTCCAACAGACATAGAGATACCAGAACCGCATTACTCGCGTTTGTTACTACGCGATTTCATGATAGCCTATCATCCCGTATATCCGGGTGATGACGGTTCTCCGCTGGAAAAGGACATTGACGAAACTGACCGGCTAAAACTGACCTACGGACAAAACTCCTTTTCCCTTGACGTAGCCTCCATTAATTATGATTACCCTTCCAACATTCTGTATTCATGGAAAATTGACGGCTTTCATAAAGAATGGAGCCGTCCTAGCCAAGACAACAGGATTATTGTAAGAAATCTGCCTCCCGGCAATTATACGTTACAGATTCGCGCCATATCCAATGAAGAAAAATATAAGACTTATGAGACAAGAAATATTCAGATTATCATAACGCCTCCAGCATGGGCCAGTATATGGGCTATGGCAGGATACGTGCTCTTGCTGGTACTGGTCACGAGTATCATATTCCGTATCATCATGCTACACAAGCAAAAGAAGGTTTCGGATGAAAAAACACGCTTTTTCATTAATACAGCCCACGACATACGCACACCGCTCACATTAATAAAGGCTCCACTGGAAGAAGTTATAGAAAACCATATGGTAACAGAGCAGGCACTACCGCATATAAATATAGCTCTCAAAAATGTAAATGCATTGCTCCAACTGACGACCAACCTGATAAATTTCGAACGAATAGATATCTACTCTTCCACACTTTATGTTTCCGAATATGAACTGAACTCCTACATGAACAATGTTTGCGCCACTTTCCGCAAATATGCCGAGATGAAACATGTCAGGTTTGTTTATGAAAGCAATTTTGACTATCTAAATGTGTGGTTTGACAGTGACAAGATGGGATCTATTCTAAAGAATATCCTGTCAAATGCATTGAAATATACCCCTGAAGGCGGTAGCGTACACATTTATGCCTGCGAAGAAGGAAATTCTTGGAGTATCGAAGTGAGAGATACCGGAATCGGTATTCCCTCATGTGAACAAAAAAAATTGTTCAAGAATTATTTTCGAGGAAGTAATGTCATTAACCTAAAAGTAACAGGTAGTGGAATCGGACTGATGCTGGTATACAAACTGGTCAAATTACATAAAGGTAGGATTCAAATTCAGAGTACTGAACATCAAGGTACATGTGTACAAATTACTTTCCCGAAAGGAAATAGTCATCTCCATAAAGCAAAATTTATTTCTCCTAAGACTTTGGATGAACATCCGGAGACTATCATACCCAGTAAAGATACTTCAGAAGCACCATTCATGGAAATATCTCAAGAAAACAGTTCTTTACAACGTATCCTGATAGTAGAGGACAATGATGATTTACGCAATTATCTTGTTGATATGTTTAAAGCAGGATATAATATCCAGTCCTGCCCCAATGGAAAAGAGGCATTGATCATAATACGGGAATTTAATCCGGATCTCGTCATATCCGACATAATGATGCCCGAAATGACCGGAGATGAACTCTGCTCAATTATAAAAGGTAATCTTGAGATGTCTCATATTCCGGTCCTTTTACTGACCGCACTGGGTGATGAGAAAAACATGCTCGAAGGATTGAAAACCGGAGCAGACGCCTACATCATCAAACCTTTCAGTGTGGGAATACTCAAGGCAACAGTTAAGAATATACTTGCAAATCGTGCTCTGCTCCGTCTGGTTTATAACAGCATCGAAGACAAAGAGCAGAGCCTTCCGACTAATTGCACCAATACTTTAGATTGGAAATTCATAGCCTCTGTCAAGGAATGTATAGAGAACAACATGGGAAACTCGGACTTCAATGTAGATATACTCAGTAGTCAGCACCACATGAGCCGTACAAGTTTTTTCAATAAATTAAAGGCATTGACCGGCTATGCTCCGGCTGATTACATCCGGATGATACGTTTGCAACATGCTGCAAAACTACTGAAACAAGGTGAATATACAATAACGGAGATTGCTGACATGATTGGATTTTCGGACGCTAAATACTTTCGTGAGGTATTTAAGAAATATTACAATGTAAGTCCAAGCCAGTTCAATAAAAATCCAGAAAATTGACGAGGGATTTTTACGATAAACAGAACGTTGAATTTTGGAGACGACTTGCTTTTTTAACAAATTGATGCCATACGACTCTCCTGTTTGAGAACTCCGGGACTTTCCAAAATCGGGGATACCTGTTCTAATCGTTTCTTATGCATATCTGACAGCTTTTTAAATAACTATTCGGATTAATATAGCAAAACATCCACTGGCATATTGCATAGTAACTTATAAATCAATATCTTTGTTGTGTAAATAGTATCAAAGCTCGCTGTTTTATCAAACATAGTAAACTGATAATCAACAACATTTCAACACAAACAATATCAAAATGATCGGTTCAAATTTAATACGATCCATTTGCTTTATTAAATGAAAGTTTCCTCATGGAAAAGATTCGAACTATATTAAAGGCCCAAATCAGTCTACTGACATTCATCTTACTTTTCATAAGTTTGAATTCTTTCTCAGCCAATGTCAAGTTTTACAACATCAGTGATATTTATGGCATAACATCAGGAGAAGCATTTTCTGTCTGTAAAGATCAATATGGTTTTATTTGGGCTTCTACTAAAACAGGGGTTTTGAGAGTTACCGAAGGCGATTGCCGCAATTATGAACTGCCTTGCAAAACCACTGATTTTGTATTCGTAAAGTTGACTTACGGCAATTCACAACTATTCTCATACACCAATAATAGTCAGATATTTCATTACGATGAAGTCACTGACCGTTTCCTTTTTCTGACAGACCTACGGGAAAAAACCGGCAACAGTCACATCACCATAGGAACCATCGTTACAGATAAAAAAGGTAACCTTTGGATTGCCTCTTCAACAGGTCTGTTCAAATACGAAAACAATATACTAACAAAAATCACACAAACGGAAGAAGAGATAAAGCATCTCACCTTCTATGATAAAAATCATTTGTTTTATATAACATCAACAGGTATCTCATTGCTGGATATATCAACATCAAAAAGTCGCCTTATCTACCCCAACGATACAAAAGATTTCCGCCAGATAGCCAGCCTATACTATGACGAACAACTAAACACCCATACCACTAAAGGGCTTTCCCAAACAACCAATTCTTGCCATAAAAAAAGATATCAACAATACTCTTTTGATTGGTATTGATGGTCAAGGAATATGGAATATCAGCGAAAAAGGAGATAAACTTCTCAATATTTATAAAGAAGACCTAAATAACCCCTTTTCACTTCGAGGTGATGGAGTATACGACATTTTCTGTGATAAATCCCGAAACTGGGTAGCTACATACACCGGTAAATTATCTTTTTTTGAAAACGTAAACTCACAGATTACCCCCATTGCATATCAGATTAATAACCCGAACTCTTTAGGAAACAACTATGTCAACAAGATTATGGAAGATCATGAAGGGCATATATGGTTTGCTACAAACAACGGTCTAAGCCGATGGAATCCGGTATCCAATAAGTGGAATCATTACTATCAGAACAAATCAGAGCAAGCAAAGGTCTTTTTGACTTTATGCGAAGATAGTCAAGGGCGTATTTGGGCGGGCAGTTATTCTTCCGGCGTCTACCTGCTGGATAGAAAAACCGGACAAACACTTCAACACTATTCTTCTAAAACTCATACTCCCGGCTTTTCAGGAGATTTTATCTTTGACTGTTTTGTGGATGAAGAAGGAGATGTGTGGATTGGCGGCAACCAAAATCTATCCTGCTATCGGATAAAAGAAAATTGTTTCCGGGAATACCCAATCCAACCAGTCAGCTCATTTGCCGAACTCTCTGCGGGAAAATTATTGCTCACAACCTCACGCGGTTTATTTTTGCTGGATAAAAATCATGGAACGATAGAGACCTTAGTTGAAGGCAGTTTGGCACAAGATATAGTAATAAACAACAATACGATATGGGTTGCGACTTGTAGAGACGGACTGATAAAATATGATTATGATAAGCGGCAAACAGAACGACTCACCACAGAATCGGGACTGACATCCAACTATGTAAACAGCATCTTATTGGATAACGGTTTCTTATGGATCGGTACGGAAAATGGTTTATGCAGGCTCAACATATTGAACAATGCAATCCGGTCGTATACTTCCGTCTACTCACTTTCAAACACAACTTTCTGCGTCAACTCCTGTACAAAGCTGAAGAATGGCAAACTGATTTGGGGAACCAATAACGGTGCAATCATGTTTGCCCCGGAACTGATTCATGAAACTCGTCCCCAAGGAAACATTTTTTTCCAAAATATCACTGTAAGCGGCCGTTCCATACGTACGATTCCCCATTTATTGAAAAATATTCCCGTCAATCAACAAAAGACACTATCACTGAACTATACTCAAAACAATTTCATGTTAGAACTCTTACCAACAGGAGGTTCTACCAGAAACATGAAATTCTCATGGCTATTAGAAGGATTGGATACAGACTGGAGTCGCCCCTCGGAACTTCATTTTATCAACTATACCAATCTTCCCGGTGGAGACTTCAAACTGCATATTAGAATGTATGACGGTTCGCTATCACAAATAATAGATGAGCGTAGCCTGAATATACATATTACACCTCCCTTTTGGAATACCTGGTGGTTTGCAACTCTTATAAGCCTATGTATCGTCAGTTATATTATTTACGCCTTCAAAAGTTACTCGAACCGCCTAAAACGAAAAAGTACCAATGACAGGCTTATTGCTGATGCAGCCCAAATACTGATGCAAGAAGAAATGCAACAAAGCGAATCAGGCTCTTGCAAAGAAAAATCCATACTCCAAAGCAAACCTAAAAGTAAGCCGAACGATCCCTTTGTAAACAAGGCGATAGCTGTCATTAATGAAAACATCGCCAACTATGAATTTGGAAAAGAAGAATTTGCTGCCGCAATGAACGTCAGTTCCTCACTCTTATACAAAAGAATCAAAGCATTGACAGATCAATCGCCATCCGACTTTATCAAAACGGTACGCATGAACCATGCACTCAAACTTCTGCAATCCGGCCAGTATACAGTAACCGAGGTCAGTGAACTTTCCGGTTTTTCCAGTCTCAGCATCTTCAGTCGTGCTTTTAAAAAACACTTTGGGAAAACACCTACCGAAATATAAGAAAATCGTCATACCCCATCCAAACCTCCTTATAGAGGCCTTTCTTACCTGAATTGCAAAATAAAATATCTGAAAAGGGAAGTCTGTTTTCTATTCCTACCCTACATTTGCAGACAGAACTTTTTAGATCATCAACATTATGAAAAACTAAAATGAAAGCAATGAACAAGTACTACATTCTTCTATTATTTTCCGTTCTTTTAACAGCATGCGAAAAAACGAATAACTGTTTTAAAACGATTTGCAATCCCGTCAATTTAAGTTATCGTTTCTCGCTATATTCACCTTCCTGGCGTGAAGCCGCAGATCCAAGTATGATAAAATTCAAAGATGAATATTACCTATTCTTGTCTAAATCCGGTGGTTACTTTCATTCAACAGACCTCATACACTGGAACCTAATAACTACTGACGATCTTCCTATTGAGAAATATGCCCCTACCGTCATGGAAATGAATGGAGAGATCTATTTCACAGCATCCATAGCAACCAACAAAATATATAAAAGCCGCGATCCTAAATCGGGGAAGTGGGAATTGGTAACCGACCAGTTCCCTTATATCTTGGCGGATCCAATGTTATTTTACGACTCGGATAATGATAAGGTTTATCTATACTACGGTTCCGGTGCAGCTACTCCTATGATGGGAATGGAACTGGACAAGAACTCCTTTATGCCCAAAGGAGAAGCCACTCCCCTATTCTACAGTAATGCCGAAAAATACGGTTGGGAAGTATCCGGAGATTATAATACCAATTATAAACACACCAGCTGGCTTGAAGGAGCATGGATGAACAAATACAAAGGAAAATACTATCTCCAATATGCAGTACCCGGTACGGAATTTAAAAGTTACAGCAACGGAGTTTATGTATCAGAGCACCCATTAGGCCCGTTTACCTTACTCCGACACAATCCTTTCTCCTATAAGCCTGAGGGTTTTGTCAATGGAATCGGGCATGGAAGCACATTTCAGGACATACATGGGAACTATTGGAACATCGGTACATCTACCATCTCCAAGAGACACATGTTCGAAAGACGAGTTTCATTATACCCTGTCTTTTTTGATAAGGACGGCGATGCTTATGCATACACCGCATGGGGGGACTATCCGATGATTGTTCCAGACAAGAAAGTATCCTCTCCGCAAGAATTATTCCCTGAATGGATGCTCTTATCATATAAAAAAGAAGTGAAAACATCATCTACACTGGAAGGATATCCCGCAGCAAATGCCGTAAATGAAGATATAAGGACATGGTGGAGTGCGAAAACCGCTGATAAAGGAGAATTCATGACGGTTGATTTGGGACAGAATTCCAAAATATATGCCATTCAAATTAATTTCGCCGATCAAGATGCTATGATATCCGGAAAAGTAGATTCCACCTTTTATCAATACAGAATAGAAGACTCCCAAGACGGCATTACGTGGAATACGACAGTAGACAAATCGGAGAACAAGGCAGAAGCTCCTAATGACTATATCCAATTGGACAAACCGGTTAACGCCAGATATGTCCGTATAACCAATATCTATTTCCCCTCCGGCAAATTTTCGATTTCCGGATTAAGAGTATTTGGAAAAGTAGACAAACCGCTTCCGGCTGTCGCCCAATTCACACAGCTGGTCAGAAGCAACGACAATCGCAGAACAATAGAATTGACCTGGAATGAAGTGAACGATGCTACCGGATACAACATCCGATTCGGTACAGATAAGGACAAGTTATATCATAATTATCTGGTATATCAAACTAATAAAGTCTCTATAAACATTCTGAACGCAGACCAGACCTACTATTTTACAATTGACAGTTTCAATGAAGCAGGAGTCACGAAAGGAAAAGAAATCAAAATCGTTCAATAAATATATTATATCATGAAAAAGAAATTAGCTCTATTTTTAGGATTAGTTCCATTCTTGGCAGCAGCCCAAAACCCGATCATCCAAACCAAATACACAGCCGATCCTGCCCCCATGGTACATAATGACACATTATTCCTTTATGTAGGATGCGATGAGGAAGATGCTCCTCACAATGCATATCTGATGAGAGAATACCGTCTGTACACCACAACCGACATGGTGAACTGGACAGACTGTGGAGCACCACTAAGGACAAGTGATTTCAAATGGTCGGCCGGAGATGCCAGTGCCGCACAATGCATAGAACGGAACGGCAAATTCTACTGGTATATATCCTCACAAAATAAATTCAGTCCGGGTTCATCAATTGGTGTAGCTGTTGCCGAAAGTCCCTACGGTCCTTTTAAAGACGCATTAGGAAAAGCTTTGGTAACCAACAATATGACTACCGCCGCCAAACACTCTTGGGATGATCTTGATCCGACGGTCTTTGTCGACAGTAACAAACAGGCATACTTATATTGGGGTAACGGAGTTTGCTATCAAGCCAAGCTGAATAAAGACATGATATCCCTGAACGGCCCGATAACAGCACTCGACATCAAAGATAAAACAGCCTTTTTCGGAAAGTTCACAGAAGCTCCCTGGGTATATAAGCGAAACAACCTATATTATATGATTTATGCCGCCGAATTTCCGGAGTCTATACATTATTCTACGGGACAAACAGCAGAAGGCCCTTGGAAAGCCGAAGGAGTGGTAATGCCATTAGAGAAAGGAAGTAATACCAACCATCCCGGCATAATAGACTATAAAGGCAATTCTTACTTCTTTTACCATAATGACGCGCTACCCGAAGGACACAGCTATTGCAGATCGGTATGCGTGGAGCAATTTACATACAATCCGGACGGAACCATACCACAACTGCACATGACCGATGAAGGCATTAAAAAAGGAGTAGGCACACTCAATCCTTACAAACGGACAGAGGCCGAAACCATAGCATGGGCACAAGGAGTCGTTTCAGCTACCGATAAAGAAACAGGTGTGTATATAACCTCTATCCACAACACCGACTACATCAAAGTGCGTGATGTAGACTTCGGCTCCAAAGGCGCCTCCCAATTTACAGCTTCTGCATCCAGCAGATACCATGGTGGAGAGATAGAGCTAAGAATCGATTCACTTGAAGGAGATGTAATCGGAAGCTTAAAAATCCCCTATACCGGAGAATGGAATAATTGGGAGCAACATTCTACCAACGTGAAAACAACTAAAGGAGTCCACGATTTATATCTTATTTTTAAAGGCAGAACTCCTCACGAACTTTTCAACTTCGATTATTGGATGTTTAAATAAATCAAACAAAAAACAGCAACTTATGAGTAAGAACCTTTTTCTAAGTATTTGCCTAGGGATATGCTCTCTTCCGGCAATGGCACAAAATCCTATTGTGCAGACCATGTACACTGCCGACCCGGCACCGCTGGTACACAACGACGTACTTTATCTCTATACCAGTCACGATGAAGATGCATCCACCTGGTTTGTTATGAACGACTGGAAACTATACACCACTACCGACATGGTGAACTGGACCGATCATGGCGCTGTACTCTCCTACAAGACGTTCAGTTGGGCAAAAGGAGACGCTTGGGCCATGCAATGTGTGGAAAGAGATGGGAAATTCTATGCGTACGTACCCGTAACATCACGCGCAACCAATAGCGCTGCAATTGGCGTAGCAGTATCCGACAGTCCCTACGGACCTTTTATCGACCCATTGGGAAAGCCGTTAGTGCAAAGTAAGAAAGGAGATATTGACCCTACCGTATTCATTGATGATGATGGACAGGCATATCTTTACTGGGGAAATCCATTCTGCTATTACGTAAAGTTGAATGAAGATATGATCTCTTATGAAGGAGATATCGTACGCGTTCCAATGACGGAAGAAGCATTTGGCAAACGGGAAGGCAACGTAAAAGAACGACCGACATTATATGAAGAGGGACCTTGGCTGTATAAACGCAATGACCTTTATTATTTACTGTGGGCAGGCGGCCCTATTTCCGAGCATCTTGGCTATTCAACCAGCAAAAGCCCTCTCGGTCCCTGGAAATACGGTGGAGTGCTTATGCCTACGGAAGGGAGAAGTTTCACCAACCACCCCGGAATTGTGGACTATAAAGGAAATACATATTTATTCTATCACAGCGGAGCGCTTCCCGGAGGTTCCGGTTTCACACGCTCAGTATGTGTAGAGCAGGTAGAATTCAACAAAAACGGTTCCATCAAACCTCTAAAAATGACAGAAGGCATCCAGCAAGGGCTCACTACCCTAAATCCGTACCGAAAGACAGAAGCAGAAACCATAGCATTTTCCGAAGGGGTAAAAGCTGCACAGAATACAGAGGTAGGAGTATTTGTCAATGCCATGCACAACAATGCATATACCAAAGTTAAAAACGTCAATTTCCGCGATTACGGCCCCAGTAAATTTACGGCGAGAGTAGGAACCACACACAATGGCGGCGTGACCATGGAAATCCGACTCGACAGTCCGCAAGGACAACTGTTGGGAACGACAAGAGTGCCGCTGACCGGAGGCGATGACAGATGGGCATTGGTGACCACCGAAACAGCTAAAGTCACAGGAGTGCACGACCTGTATTTCATCTTCAAAGGAGAAAAGCCCGGCAGAATCATGTATTTTGACTATTGGATGTTTTCTAAGTAAACTCTTAAATTAATCTATCAACTATCATGAAACATCTATTTTCTATTATACTCGGATTGCTGTCATTCTGCCAGTTACAGGCCCAATCGTGGACAGCCGACAACGGTAACGGAACCTTCACCAACCCTCTATTCTACGACGAGTTCACTGACCCAGACCTGATACGCGTGGGAACAGACTTTTACATGGTGGCCAGTTCCATGCATGCCATGCCGGGACTACCGCTGTTACGTTCCAAAGATTTGGTCAATTGGGAGTTTGTGACGTACATCTTTGACAGACTTGATTTAGGACCGGACTTCCACTTGGAAGGCGACAAAGGTATCTACG
>OHDP01001015.1_pt1 | contig 14124 bp, 8 predicted proteins | sample 1567011 | NCBI WGS metagenome assembly OHDP01 (sample SAMEA3879532, study PRJEB24766) | human gut metagenome | biome: human-associated habitat; feature: feces | place: USA | collected 1985/1987
TTTTTAATGCACTTGGCTTCACAGCAGAAGAGATGAAGAAACCTATGATTGGTATCGTAAGTTCATATAATGAAATAGTACCAGGTCATATGAATATTGATAAGATTGTTAATGCAGTTAAGCTAGGAGTAGCAGAAGCTGGTGGTGTTCCAGTAGTATTCCCAGCTATCGCTGTGTGTGATGGTATTGCTATGGGACACGTTGGTATGAAGTACTCTTTAGTAACAAGAGATTTAATAGCTGACTCAACAGAATGTATGGCTATTGCACATCAGTTTGACGGACTTGTTATGGTACCTAACTGTGATAAGAACGTTCCGGGACTTCTTATGGCAGCAGCAAGACTTAACCTTCCTACAGTATTTGTATCAGGTGGTCCTATGCTTGCAGGTCACGTAAAGGGTAAGAAGAGAAGTCTTTCATCTATGTTTGAGGCAGTTGGTTCATATGCGGCTGGAACAATGACAGAAGAAGATGTTCTTGAATTTGAGGAAAAGGTATGTCCTACTTGTGGTTCTTGCTCAGGTATGTATACAGCTAACTCTATGAACTGTCTTACAGAAGCTCTTGGTATGGGACTTCGTGGGAATGGAACAATCCCAGCCGTATATTCAGAGAGAATTAAGCTTGCTAAGCACGCTGGTATGGCTGTTATGGATATGGTTAATAAGGGTATTACAGCAAGAGATATTATCACAAAGGATTCTATTATGAATGCACTTACTGTTGATATGGCACTTGGCTGTTCAACAAATAGTATGTTACATCTTCCAGCTATTGCACACGAGATTGGATTTGATTTTGATATTAAATTTGCTAACCCAATAAGCGAAAAGACGCCTAACCTCTGCCACCTTGCACCAGCAGGTCCTACATATATGGAGGATCTTAATGAAGCCGGTGGTGTATATGCAGTTATGAAGGAGCTTGCTGATATTGGACTTCTTAATACAGATTGTATGACAGTATCAGGAAAGACAATCGGTGAGTGTATTGCTACGGCTTATAATAAAGATGAAGAAGTCATAAGACCAGTTGATAAGCCATATAGTAAGACAGGAGGTCTTGCAGTTCTTTCTGGTAACCTTGCACCAGATGGTTCAGTTGTTAAGCGCTCAGCAGTTGTTGATGAAATGCTTGTACACGAAGGTCCAGCAAGAGTATTTGACTGTGAAGAAGATGCTATTGCAGCTATCAAGGGTGGAAAGATTGTACCTGGTGATGTTGTTGTTATCAGATATGAAGGCCCTAAGGGTGGTCCTGGTATGAGAGAAATGCTTAACCCAACATCAGCTATTGCTGGTATGGGACTTGGTTCATCAGTTGCACTTATTACAGACGGACGTTTCTCAGGTGCAAGCCGTGGTGCTTCTATCGGACACGTTTCACCAGAAGCAGCAGTAGGCGGTCCTATTGCTTTAGTAGAGGAAGGCGATATCATAAGCATTGATATTCCAGGCTTAAAGCTTGAACTTAAAGTTTCTGATGAAGAACTTGCTGCAAGAAAAGCAAAATGGCAGCCAAGAGAACCTAAGGTAACAACAGGATATCTTAAGAGATATGCTTCAATGGTTACATCAGGTAACAGAGGTGCTGTTTTAAAGACACCAGAGGCATAATAAGTATATTTAGATAAAATAGAATGATAAATATAATGAAAGGAAGACAGACTAATGATATTAAATGGTTCAGAGATTATAGTTGAATGCTTAAAAGAACAGGGTGTAGATACTGTATTTGGATACCCAGGTGGAGCCATTCTTAACGTCTATGATGCGTTATATAAGCACTCAGATGAGATAACACATATCCTTACATCTCACGAACAGGGTGCATCTCACGCCGCAGACGGATATGCGAGAGCAACAGGAAAGGTTGGTGTATGCTTTGCGACATCAGGACCTGGTGCCACTAATCTTGTAACAGGTATTGCAACAGCTATGATGGATTCAATTCCAATCGTTGCCATTACATGTAATGTTACACTTCCACTCCTTGGTAGAGATAGTTTTCAGGAAGTAGATATAGCTGGAATAGTTATGCCGATTACTAAGCACAGCTTTATTGTAAAAGATGTAAAGGATCTTGCTGCTACATTAAGAAGAGCCTTTAAGATAGCTAAGGAAGGACGTCCGGGTCCTGTTCTTGTTGATATAACTAAAGATGCAACAGCTAATGAGTGTGATTACATTAAAGAAACTCCTAAGCCAATTGAGAGAGTTACAGATACAATCACAGAAGGAGATGTAGAAAATGCAGTTGCTATGATTAAAGCTGCTAAGAAGCCATATGTATTTGTTGGCGGCGGAGTTATTGCATCAGAAGCTTCGGATGAATTAAGAAAATTCGTTAAAAAGATAGATGCACCTGTATGCGATACACTTATGGGTAAAGGTGCATTTGATGGTTCAGATCCTCATTATACAGGTATGCTTGGTATGCACGGAACTAAGACATCTAACTTTGGTGTGTCAGAATGTGACCTTCTTATTACAATCGGTGCAAGATTTTCTGACAGGGTTACAGGAAATACAAAGAAATTTGCAAAGAATGCGAAAATTCTTCAGTTTGATGTAGATGCGGCTGAGGTTAATAAGAATATACATACAGATGCTTCTGTAATAGGTGATGCGGCTGAGATACTAAAGAGAGTTAATGCCAAGCTTGAGCAGTCAGAGCATACAGAATGGATGGAACATATCAAAAATTATGAAGAAAAGTTCCCTATGAAGTACAGAAAAGATGTTCTTAATGGACCATATATTATGGAAAAGATATATGAGATTACTAACGGAGATGCAATTATATCTACAGATGTAGGACAGCACCAGATGTGGGCTGCACAGCATTATAAGTTCAAAAGTCCAAGAACACTTCTTACATCAGGTGGACTTGGCACAATGGGATATGGACTTGGTGCAAGCATAGGTGCTAAGGTTGGCTGTCGTGATAAGGTTGTTATTAATATAGCAGGAGATGGCTGTTTCCGTATGAATATGAATGAGATTGCAACAGCTACACGTTACAATATTCCAATAATCGAGGTTATATTTAATAATCACGTTCTTGGTATGGTACGCCAGTGGCAGGATCTTTTCTATGGACAGCGTTATTCTGCAACAGTACTTAACGATCAGGTTGATTTTGTTAAGGTATCAGAAGGTATGGGAGCTAAGGCATACCGTGTAGCAGATATAGAAAGCTTTGAGAAGGCTCTTAAAGAAGCTATCGAGCTTAATATACCTTGCGTCATTGAATGTGATATATGCAAAGATGATAAGGTATTCCCTATGGTTGCACCTGGAGCACCTATATCAGAAGCATTTGACAGAGATGATCTTAATAAAAAGGAGAGTGCTAATTAAGCATCAGCCTTTTGGTATTAAAAAAAGTACAGCAAATACTTTATTATGATAAAATATTAACTTGACAGAGCGATTTAGCAGGAATAGAATAAATGTTAATAAATTTTTAATATATTAAGTTATTTTGAATATATTTACTTATGATTAAAGGTTTATGATTAATTATTGAAATGAATCAGGAGGAAGAGAAAGTGGCAAGAGTTTATAACTTTAGTGCAGGTCCAGCAGTATTACCCGAAGAAGTATTAAGGGAAGCAGCAGATGAGATGTTAGATTACCAGGGTTCTGGTCAGTCGGTTATGGAGATGAGCCATCGTTCCAAGGTTTACGATAACATCATCAAAGAAGCTGAAAAAGACTTAAGAGAGCTTATGAATATACCTGACAATTATAAGGTATTATTCCTTCAGGGTGGTGCATCGCAGTTCTTCGCAGAAGTTCCAATGAACCTTATGAAGAACAAAAAAGCAGCTTATATTATCACTGGCCAGTGGGCTAAGAAAGCATTTAATGAAGCTAAAATCTATGGTGAGGCTGTTGCTGTAGCTTCCTCAGAGGATAAGACATATTCATACATACCAGATTGTTCAGATCTTGATATTCCAGAGGATGCAGATTATGTATACATCTGTGAGAACAACACAATATATGGAACAAAGTATAAGACACTTCCTAATACTAAGGGACATATACTTGTATCAGATGTTTCATCTTGTTTCTTATCAGAACCAATTGATGTAACAAAATATGGTGTAGTATACGGCGGAGTTCAGAAGAATATCGGACCTGCTGGTGTTGTTATTGCTATTATAAGAGAAGACCTTATAACAGATGATGTACTTCCAGGAACACCAACAATGTTAAAGTGGAAGACACAGGCAGATGCAGATTCTCTTTATAATACACCTCCTTGCTACAATATCTATATCTGCGGCAAGGTATTTAAGTGGATTAAGAAGATGGGTGGACTTTCAGCTATGAAAGAACACAATGAAAAGAAGGCTGAAATTCTTTATGATTTCCTTGATGAATCTAAGATGTTTAAGGGAACAGTTGTTAAGGAAGACCGTTCACTTATGAATGTTCCATTCGTAACAGGAGATAAGGAACTTGATGCTAAGTTTGTTAAAGAAGCAGAAGCAGCCGGATTTGTAAATCTTAAGGGACACAGAACAGTTGGCGGTATGAGAGCTTCTATATATAACGCTATGCCAATCGAAGGCGTTGAGAAGTTAGTTGAATTTATGAAGAAGTTCGAAAAGGAGAATGCCTAATGATTAACGTAAATTGTCTTAATAATATAGCTTCTGTAGGTCTTGACCTTTTCTCAAGCGATTATAATGCTAATGCAGCATTTGAAGAAGCAGATGCAGTACTTGTAAGAAGTGCCAAGATGCACGATATGGAATTACCAGATAATCTTCTTGCTATAGCAAGAGCTGGTGCTGGTGTTAATAATATTCCACTAGATAAATGTGCAGATAAGGGTATCGTTGTATTTAATACACCAGGTGCTAATGCCAATGCAGTTAAGGAACATGTTCTTGCAGCTTTACTTTTAGCTTCAAGAGATTTACTTGGTGGTATCAAGTGGGTAGAAGATAATAAAGATGATGCGGATATTGCAAAGTCAGCAGAAAAGGCTAAGAAAGCATTTGCTGGTAAGGAAATCAAAGGCAAGAAGCTTGGTGTTATCGGACTTGGTGCCATCGGACAGTTAGTTGCTAATGCAGCTATAAGCCTTGGAATGGAAGTATATGGATATGACCCATATCTTTCAGTTAATGCAGCCTGGAATCTTTCAAGCGAAGTTAAGCATATTGTTAATGTTGAGGATATATATAAGGAATGTGATTATATCACAATCCATGTACCAGCACTTGACAGCACTAAGGGTATGATTAATAAGGCAGCCTTTGATATGATGAAGAAGGGTACAGTAGTTATTAACTGTGCAAGGGATGTACTTGTTGATGAGCCAGCTATTCTTGATGCTATCAAGTCTGGCAAGGTTGCTAAGTATGTTACAGATTTCCCTAACACAACAACAGCAGGTCAGGAAGGCGTTATCGTACTTCCACATCTTGGTGCTTCAACTGAAGAAGCTGAGGATAACTGTGCTGTTATGGCAGTTAAGGAATTAAGAAACTACATAGAGAACGGTAATATTGTTAATTCTGTTAATTATCCTAACTGTGATTGTGGTGTATGTACATCAGCAGGAAGAGTTACAGTATGTCATAAGAATGTTCCAGCAATCATAAGCAAGCTTACAAGCGTTATGGGTGATGCAGGTATTAACATCGAATCTATGGATAACAAGTCAAGAGGAGATTATGCTTACTCTGTTCTTGATACAGGTTCAGCTATCACAGAAGATGTAACAGCTAAGCTTTCAGCTATAGATGGTGTTATTAAGGTAAGAGTTGTTAAGTAATTATAGAATTTAATAGCAGTTTGTTCTTGTTTTGATAATTAAGAATGATAAATGTTATATATTTTATTTTGGCAGGTGTGAAATTCGTTTTGCACCTGCTTTTTTCCTGCACAGTAGTGTGAAATGCCTACCTGTTTCCGCTTGCATAATAATGCGTGGCGGTATAATATTAGATTAAGTTAATTGTATGGCGTATTTACGGTGATATCGTGTATTATATGGATAATAAGGTGTTTAGTTGTAAAAGTTTGCAGGACAGCACATTGTATGAAGAATTGTATGTAAAATATGGTATTTGTGTTAGTTTGTTAAAGAAATAACCTTTGTTGTCAATTATTAATGGTAATGTTACACTATAATAGTTTGGATATAGAAGAAAGCTGCAATGATGATATCAGATTATATATTGATATTAAATGATACATTGGTGTCTAATTATATGTTGATATTAAGAGGTATATTGATGTCGGATTGCAGATTGAAAGTAGTAATATTATATAGAAAGTGAGGTCTATTTATTAGTGAGTAGATTAACGATATTAACTAAAGATAAGGCTCAGGTTACGATGGAGTCTTTATATCAGGATCTTGAAAGACGAATTGTAGCCAGTCCTCCTGGGCTTTGTCCAGTTGACCTTACAAGGTCATTTATAAAAATGTGTCTTGCACAGTCGTGTGGTAAATGTGTTCCCTGCCGTGTAGGATTAAGACAGCTTGCAAGACTTTTTGATAATGTTCTTGATGGTGAGGCAAATGAGGAGACAGTAGAGAATATTAAGCTTACAGCAGAAGGTATATATTATTCAGCAGACTGTGCAATAGGATATGAAGCTGCAAAGCTTGCATTAAAGTCAGTTGATGGCTGTATAGATGATTTTGAATCACATATACATAATGGTTTCTGTTCATGCAACAGTAACCAGCCGGTTGCTTGTGTTAAGTCATGTCCTGCAGGTGTTGATATTCCAGGTTACATAGCACTTGTACAGCAGGGAAGATATGCTGATGCGGTAAGACTTATAAGAAGGGATAACCCAATGCCAACAACCTGTGCTTATATATGTGAGCACCCTTGTGAGAACAGATGTAAAAGAACAATTATAGATGCACCTGTTAATATCCGTGGACTTAAGAAAATGGCTGTTGATAATTCAGGTATTGTTCCGGTTCCAGAGTGTGAAGCACCGACAGGCAAGAAGGTTGCTATTATCGGTGGCGGACCGGGTGGTCTTAGTGCGGCTTATTATCTTGCACTTATGGGACATAAGGTTACTATATTTGAGCAGAGAAAGCAGCTTGGCGGAATGTTAAGATATGGTATTCCTAATTATAGATTTCCAAGAAAGAAGCTTGACGAGGAAATTGACTCAATACTTTCAACAGGAATAGAAGTTAAGAAGAATATAAGCGTAGGAAAGGATATATCATTTGATGATATAACCAAAGAATACGATGCTACATACATATCAATTGGAGCACACGCTGATAAAAAGATTGGTATAGAAGGCGAGGATGCCAAGAGCGGCATTACATCTGCTGTAGAGATGCTTCGTGCTATCGGTGATGGAGATATGCCAGATTATACAGGCAAGAAGGTTATCGTTATCGGTGGTGGTAACGTGGCAATGGACGTTGCACGTTCTTCAATAAGACTTGGTGCGAGCAAGGTAAGCATTGTATACAGAAGACGTAAAGCAGATATGACTGCCCTTGAAGAAGAAGTTGAGGGTGCAGAGGCGGAAGGCTGTGATGTTCTTGAACTTATGTCACCAGTGCGTATTAAGCAGGACGAAGAAGGTAATGCTATAGGACTTATTGTAAAGCCACAGATGATATCAAGGGTTTCACACGGACGACCAGCTCCTAAGGCAGCGGCTAAAGATGAGGTTTTATTAGAAAGTGACCTTATAGTTGTTGCTATCGGACAAGGTATAGAGACTAAGAGCTTCGAGGAACACGGTATTAAGGTTCAGAGAGGTGTTATATCAGCACTTAATACAGGTAATATTACACCACAGGATGGAGAAATGTCTGAGGGTGTATTTGCAGGTGGTGACTGTGTAACTGGACCAGCGACAGTTATTAAGGCTATTGCGGCAGGTAAAGTTGCGGCGGCTAATATAGATGAATATTTAGGATTTAACCACGAGATTACATGTGATGTTGAGATTCCGTATGCAAGCAATGAAGATAAGGTTGCCTGTGGAAGAGTTGAGGTTGCGTTAAGAGATGCGGCAGAAAGAAAGAATGATTTTGAGCCAATCGAATATGGATTTTCTTGTGAGGAAGCGTGTCAGGAGGCTGGACGCTGTCTAAGATGTGACCATTTTGGATTTGGAGCATTCAGAGGAGGCAGAGAAGAACAATGGTAAATGCAACAATTAATGGTATAGCTATATCAGTAGAAGATGGTACAACTATCCTTGAAGCTGCAAGAAAAGTAGGCGTTGAGATACCTACACTCTGCTATCTTAAGGAAGTTAATGAAATAGGTGCGTGCCGTGTGTGCGTTGTTGAGGTTGAGGGACAGGACAGATGTGTTACGGCGTGCAATAATGTTGTTCAGGAAGGTATGGTTATCCGTACTAACACAAGAAAGGTACGTACAACAAGAAAGACTAATGTTAAGTTTATACTTTCACAGCACGATTATGAATGTGCTTCCTGTGTAAGAAGCGGTAACTGTACATTACAGTCACTTGCCAATGAACTTAATATATCTGAGATGCCTTATGACTCTATTCTTGAAAAGAATAAATGGGATAAGACATTTCCACTTATAAGAGAGAATAACAAATGTATTAAATGTATGCGTTGTGTGCAGATATGTGATAATGTTCAGGGTATGCACGTATGGGACGTAGTTAATACAGGTTCAAGAACAACTGTGAATGTGGCTAAGAACAGACTTATTCAGGAGACTAACTGTACTCTATGTGGACAGTGCGTTGTGAACTGTCCAGTAGGTGCATTAAGGGAAAGAGATGATGTAGGCCGTGTTCTTGATGCAGTTGAAGATGAGAATATTATAACAGTCGTTCAGATAGCCCCAGCTGTAAGAACAGCGTGGGGTGAAGGCTTTGGACTTTCTAAAGATTTCGCAACAGCCAAAAGACTTGTTGCAGGACTTAGAAGGATTGGCTTTGATTACATATTTGATACAACATTTTCAGCAGATCTTACTATTATGGAGGAGGGAAGCGAACTTCTTGAAAGACTTCCAGAGATTAAGGAGTCAGGACTTCCAATGTTTACATCGTGCTGTCCGGGCTGGGTCAACTTTATAAAGAAGGAATATCCTCAGTATGTGGACAGGCTTTCAACAGCAAAGGTGCAGTATTGGTCATCAACGGATTCGACCGCATCAGTGCTCCCGCCGATTTTGTCGCCCCTGCACCTGCCGACACGCTACTTGCAGGTTTTCTGGACGATTTGGACCATGGAGTGCCTTATATCAAAGACATCAGCTACATCGGAAAGATGAAAGAGTTCCGCCGTTCCATCCCCTGGATGGACGATGACGCATCCGGTTTCGGCGACTGCTACGGCAACTACGAAACACAGGTTATCGCCGGAAATACATTCGACTATCCGGCAGTGCACGGAGCTGCCATACTGAAGGCCGGTTACTCCTTCGTTTCATGCAGTGATGAAGCTGTTGAAAGCGGACAAGTTGTCCTGAACGACTACACATACACCGACCTTATTCTCGGCAAAGAGTGCCAGACCAAGATAGGCAGAGGCGGAATAAAGCCTTTGGAGTTCAAGACATTCAGCAAACCGATGCAAGACTGTATTACAGCTTACTGTAGCCAAGGCGGCAATATCTTTATATCAGGCGCCTATGTAGGAACCGACTTATGGGATAACCGCCTGATTCCCGCCAATGAAGAAGACAAGAAATTTGCTACGGAGGTTCTGAAATATAAGTGGCGTACAGGACAAGCCGCCACAATGGGTAAAGCGAAGTGCGTAGCTTCCCCTTTCCCTTCTCTTTCGGGAAACTATACTTACCATAATGAGCTTAATTCGGATTCTTACGCAGTGGAGTCCCCTGACGCCATCGAGCCTGCTACGAAAGAAGCATATACCATAATGCGCTATTCGGAGAATAACCTGAGTGCCGGAATTGCCTATCAGGGCGAATATAAGACATGCGTCTTAGGATTCCCTTTCGAATCGCTTCGTACGGCAGAAGAAAGAGCATCTCTGATGGACGCTATTCTGACATTTTTCAACAGCAGTACCAAGAAATAAAGAATAATTTATAAAACCAATCATCATTTATGAACCGAAGACTATTCACCAGCGTCCTGTTTGCCTGCCTGCTACCGTTTATGGTGCAGGCACAACAGGCCGTGTTCCGCTTCGCACAACTGACGGACATCCACTTAAGTCCGAACAACCCCAATCCTACGGAAGATTTATTGCGTTCCATTGCACAAATTAATGCAACCGACAGCATCGATTTCGTATTGGTAACAGGCGACATTGCCGAAGAGGGCGACCGCACCACCATGGAAAAAGTAAAATCATGTCTCGACCTGCTGAAAGTGAAATACTACGTAGTGCTGGGTAACCATGAAACCAAATGGAGCGATTCCGGCTGTACTGCCTTCGGAGAGATATTCGGTGGCGAACGATTTGAATTCGAACATAAAGGTTTTTTGTTCCTCGGTTTTAATTCAGGCCCGCTGATGCGTATGGCATACGGCCATGTTGTCCCTCAGGATATCCGCTGGATGACGGAAACGATGGACCGGTACAATGCCGGCAATTCCCGGCCGGACAAACCTGTAATACTTGTTACCCACTATCCGATGACGGAAGGCGATGTGGACAACTGGTATGAAGTGACGGATGCCGTGCGACCATACAACATACGCCTGTTTATAGGCGGACACTACCACCGCGACCGCGACTTGCGCTATGACGGCATTCCGGGTATCCTGATGCGCAGCAACCTGCGCGACAAAGATGAAAAGCCGGGCTACGGCATTTATGAGATTACAGAAGATTCTATCCTCGTTTATACACAACGCATCGGAGAACCGAAAAGACAATGGGCCGCATTCTCGCTGACGGATTCATACTATGACCGTAATGAGAAAGCCGAAAAATATCCCGACTTCTCCGTAAACAAAGAGTATGCACAAGTACAAGAGCAATGGATAGTGCAAACCGGAGCCGGCATCTACTGTTCACCGGCAGTGGAAAAAGACAAAGTATTCGTTGGCGACGACCTGGGACGCCTCACTGCCTATGCCCTTAAAAACGGCAAGAAACTATGGAGTTTCCAATCCGGAAAAAGGATTGTCGGAACACCTGCCGTAAGCGAAGGAATTGTCGTATTCGGTTCCGCCGATTGTAAGATATATGGTCTGGATGCCCAAAACGGTAATCTGTTATGGACAGTAGAAGCTGCCGAACCTGTATTGGGAGCAGTGACAATAGAGAACGGCATTGCCTATATCGGTGCCAGCGACCACACTTTCCGTGCTGTAAACATCTGTACCGGAGAGGTGAAATGGGCTTTTGCAGGCGTAAGAGGCTACATCGAGACCAAACCTTTGGTAACGGACAATAAAGTTATCTTCGGCGCATGGGACAATACCTTATACGCTTTAAATAAAGCAGACGGCAAGGAATTATGGAAATGGACAGGCGGACTGACGCGCATGCACTTTTCCCCTGCCGCCGTATGGCCGGTGGCAGCCGATGGGAAGGTATTCATTACCGACCCGCAACGTGCCATGACCGCCATTGACATAGAAACGGGCAATACCGTATGGCGTACCTTCCAATCCATGGTACGTGAGACAATAGGACTGTCCGAAGATAAAGAACGTATTTACAGTAAGACCATGAACGACAGTATCGTATGCTACTCCACCAAAGGTAACCAACCGCACAAACTGTGGGCATCCAATGTAGGCTTCGGCTACGAGCATGCTCCTTCCATGCAGGTAGAAAAAAACGGAGTCGTATTCGGAAGTACCAAAGAAGGACTTATCTTCGCGCTGGAAGCCGCGACTGGCAAAGTGCTGTGGAAACACAAAACAGGCAATTCGCTCATAAGCACAGTGGTACCGCTCGACAACAACCGGGTGCTGTTTACCGCCACGAGTGGAGAAACCGGAATGCTGAAGTTTAAAATAAAAAAATGAGAATTTTAAAATAATACCTTACAGATATGAAGAAGATTGATTGCTTTATTCCTTTTGCAGGAAAAAAACAGGCTGAAAAGACAGTACAAGGATTACAGGCTACAGGTCTTATCGGCAACATCCGTTTAGTAACGACAGACCCTACGCTCGAACCATTGCCCGGCTGTGAGATTTTATCCGTAGACATGCCCTACAGCAGCACTGCCATGAAAACCATTGCCGAAAAAACCGATGCTGAATATACATTGCTATACACCAAAGAAACGACTCTTGAACTGGGTATGTTCGCCTTGGAACGCATGATGCACATTGCAGAAGATTCGGATGCAGGAATGGTCTATGCCGACCATTACCAGATAGCCGACGGCAAGCAGACGAATGCTCCTGTCATCGACTATCAGTTCGGCTCGCTGAGAGACGATTTCAATTTCGGCTCGGTACTCCTTTTCAATACTTCAAAGCTAAAAGAGGCAGCCTGCCGCATGAAGTGCAATTATAACTTTGCCGGCCTTTACGACTTACGACTGAAGCTGAGCCAAAAGGCAGACCTCGTACATATCAATGAATATCTGTACAGTGAAGTGGAAAACGATACACGTAAGAGCGGCGAAAAGATATTCGATTACGTCGACCCGAAGAACCGTAACCGTCAGATTGAAATGGAAGCGGCATGCACGGAACATCTGAAAGAAATCGGTGGCTACCTGAAACCGGAGTTCAAGCAGATTGAGTTCTCTGCCGGAAATTTCGAATACGAGGCATCCGTTATCATCCCCGTACGCAACCGTATACGCACCATCCGCGATGCTATCCGTTCCGTACTGGACCAGAAGACAGACTTCAAGTTCAATCTTATCATCATCGACAACCACTCCACCGACGGAACGACAGAAGCCATCGACGAGTATAAGAATGACGAGCGCCTCATCCATATCATCCCCGAACGCAACGACCTCGGCATCGGCGGTTGCTGGAACATGGGCGTACACCATCCCAAATGCGGAAAGTTTGCCATACAGTTGGACAGCGACGACGTATACGCCAATGAAAATACGTTGGCTATAATGGTACGCGCTTTCTACGAACAGAACTGTGCTATGGTAGTGGGTACCTACATGATGACGGACTTCAATATGAATATGATTGCACCGGGCATTATCGACCACAAGGAATGGACACCGCACAACGGGCGGAACAATGCCCTGCGCATCAACGGGCTAGGTGCACCGCGTGCATTCTATACTCCGGTGTTGCGTGAAGTTAAAGTGCCCAATACAAGCTATGGTGAAGACTATGCTTTGGGGTTGAACTTCTCCCGCCGATACCAGATAGGTCGTGTCTACGAAGTCGTTTACCTCTGCCGCCGCTGGGATGACAACTCAGACGCTTCATTGGATGTCGTTAAAATGAACGGACACAACTTGTATAAAGACCGCATCCGCACTTGGGAATTGCAGGCGCGTGTAGCAATGAACAAGAAAAACTAGAAATAATCTATGAACCAGACCATACACAATCTTCTGACCGAGCAACTTGTTTCCTGGGAAACGGCGCGTAACAACTACGCCGCCCTTTCCGGGGTACAGGTGAAAGAACTGAATGTAAACGGGATTCTCTACAAGGTTCAGTTCAATCCGGCACGTATCGTATCTTCCGGAGCCAAAGTAGATGCCAAGTCCATAAAGGAGCGGAAATGCTTTCTCTGCCCCGCCAATTTGCCGGCAGAGCAAAAAGGTATTCCATTTGAAGGGCACTATAATATATTAGTCAATCCGTTTCCTATATTTCCCCGTCATTTGACGATACCGGAAACGGCGCATGTGAATCAACGCATATCCCCCCGTTTCGGCGATATGCTGGATCTGGCACAACAGTTGACTGATTATACAATCTTTTACAACGGCCCCAAATGCGGCGCTTCCGCTCCCGACCATGCACATTTCCAAGCTGGCAACAAAGGCTTCATGCCCATTGAGCAAAGCTGGCGAGAGCTGGTGGCAGGCAAAGTAGCGGATTACGGTCAAGCCACCCTTTGGCACCTGAACGACACCCCACGCACTACGCTTGTTATTGAGTCTGCCGACCGGAAAACTGCAATTAAATTGTTCGACATCGTCTATCACTCTTTGGACATACAACCTGGTGAGGACGAACC
>OHDP01001039.1_pt1 | contig 13819 bp, 9 predicted proteins | sample 1567011 | NCBI WGS metagenome assembly OHDP01 (sample SAMEA3879532, study PRJEB24766) | human gut metagenome | biome: human-associated habitat; feature: feces | place: USA | collected 1985/1987
CAGCAGCCTGACGGGCTCCTTCCACATTGTCAAGTATCCACTTCACACCACTGGCTGAGAAATAAGGATCCAATAGCAAACCGCTTTTCGCCTGTACTATTTCGCTGTACCCACTGGCTTTCAACTCATTACAGATATCAGCACCACGCATGCATTGCCATACCACAGCATTGCATATCGGTTTGCCCGTATGCTTATTCCATACAACCACTGTTTCACGTTGATTGGTGATGGCCAACGAATACATATTGTCTGCCACTTCCTCCTTTATCAGTTCGGCTATACTTTTCTGTACATTCCGATAAATTTCTTCAGCATCATGCTCCACCCATCCGGATTTGGGATAATATTGTTCATGGGTGACATTGACGCGCCTCAGCATTTCACACCTCTCATTGAATAGCATGGCTTTGGTAGCCGAGGTGCTTTGGTCTATTGCAATTATCAGGTTTTCCATTTTAGGTATTATTAAAGGCTAATTGATTTCAAATTTATCGAATCGGAGTTACTTAAGGAAGTCAAGGGCAGTTTTCACGATACCGGATGAGTCGAGTCCATAATGGGCAAAAATTTCCAGGGAGTTCCCATGCACCACATTCTCATCAGGGATACCCAGGATTTTCACCGGTACGGGATGCTCGGATATGATTTCAGTCACCATCGCCCCAAGACCTCCATACTGGCTATGCTCCTCAACCGTGATGATTCGCCCGGTTTCGGAAGCGGCTTTCAAAACAGCTTCCTCATCACAAGGTTTAATAGAGGACATATCCAATACCCGGGCCGAAATACCATATTCGCGTAACTTCAAAGCCGCCTGACGTGTGTGGTATACGGTTTCACCGGTTCCGATAATAGTCAGATCTGTTCCGTCCAGCAACATGTTGGCCTTACCTATGGCAAAATCAAAATCATCATTTTCATAGACATCGGGAACTGCTGCACGACCTACACGTACATAAACCGGTTCGGGATAATCAACCAAAAGCTCAACCAGTTTTTTAGTCTGTCGGGCATCGCAAGGTAACACGATATTCATTCCGGGAAAAGTACGCAGCACGGCAATGTCGTGTAAGCTATGATGGGTAGCCCCCAAAGCTCCGTAAGCTACTCCTCCACTTACTCCCAATATTTTTACGTTGTTCTGGCTATAAGCCAAGTCCACCTTTACCTGTTCCAAGCTACGAGCCACATAAAAACAAGCCGGACCACATACAAACACTTTCTTTCCGCTATGAGCCAACCCGGCTGAAATACCCACAGCATCCTGCTCCGCAATACCACACTCCACGAATTGCTGCGGCAATTCTTTGGCAAAATCATTTAACGTCACCGAGCCACGGGCATCCGTCGTCACAGCAATGATGTCCTTGTCCATCCGAGCCAATGACAACAAAGTGTCGGTGAAACTTTTTCTGCAAGCTATCATATCAATTATATTCTAAATCCTTAATTCTTTCTGATATTTCTTGAATGGCCTGTTCATACTGTTCGTTACTCGGAACCCCATGATGCCATTTAGCTACCCCTTCCATGAAAGATACTCCTTTCCCTTTTGTCGTATGAGCCACCAGCAAATGAGGGTGACGGTTTGCATAATCAATGGAACGGAAAGTCCGGATAATATCTTCCATGTCGTCACCATTCATATCCTTTACCTCCCAGCCGAATGCCGTCCAGCGATCATGGATATCATCAATTCCCATCACATCTTCCGTATTTCCGCTAATCTGCAAATGATTACGGTCTATTATAGCCACCAAATTATCTAATCTATACTGCCGGGCAGCCATTGCTGCTTCGTAGATGGAACCTTCACCCTGTTCACCATCCCCCATCAACACATAGGTTTTATAATCCCTGTTGTCCATTTTGGCAGCTATCGCTATACCTACCCCAACAGACAAACCATGTCCCAAGGCTCCGGTATTCACTTCAATACCCGGAACTCCGATAGTGGGATGTCCCGAAAGGATAGAGCCATATTGTCCCAATGTATCCAAAATGCCTTCTGTTATAAACCCTTTGGATTCCAGCGTCACATACAAAGCCTCCACACAATGCCCCTTGCTCAAAATGAAACGGTCACGCAAATCATCTTTAGGACTGTCCGCATTCACATTCATCACATCAAAGTAAAGAGCCGTAAGAACATTGAGGCAAGACAAATCTCCGCCGATATGACCGGCTTTTGCCTTATAGATAATTTCAATTAATCTTTTTCGATTCCTTTCTGATTGAAGAGTCAATTCTTTTGTTTTCATAGCTTATTTGCTTTCATTTCTTTGCAAAGAAAACAAATAAAAACCACAAAACGAAAGAAAACGAAAGTTTTCCATTATTTATTAACATGTTTTATAATTAGACCAGGGCGAAAAACGAAACAAATAAATAAAAAAGAGAAAGGAACTACAGTGCAAAAGATAATATATAGAATAAAAAAGAAGAAAAACAGCAAGAATAGACTTTCATTTGACTTTTTCTGACTACCTTTGCGGAAAAATTAAATGATTATACAATGCTCAATACTGTAGACGAAGGAATAGAAGCGGTTCGACAAGGGAAAATAGTGATAGTTGTCGATGATGAAAATAGAGAAAACGAAGGCGATTTTATTGTATCCGGTGAAAAAATAACTCCTGACATTGTTAACTTCATGATTACACACGGAAGAGGGCTTCTTTGTGTACCGCTACCGCGTTCACGTTGCAAAGAACTCCAACTGCCCCCAATGTCGGAAGACAACACTTCCCTTTTAGGCACGCCGTTCACCATGTCCGTCGATCTGAAGGGCTATGGCTGCACAACGGGAGTTTCCGCCTATGACCGCTCCGCTACCATACGTGCTTTGGTTACCGGTAATATAAAGCCCTCGGAACTGGCACGTCCCGGACACATTTTCCCCCTTTACGGACATGAGGACGGAGTATTGGGACGTGACGGACATACAGAAGCATTACTCGACCTGACAAGAATGGCAGGATTGACACCCGGCGGCGCTCTCATTGAAATACTGAACCAGGATGGGACAATGGCCCGCTTGCCACAACTACTTGAAATGGCAAAAAAGTTCCGACTGAAGATTATAGCGATCAAAGATATACAGGATTATCGTAGAAACAACAATATATAAAGTAGATATGGCACTAAACCAAAGAAGAGTCAAGATTCTGGACCTTATCCGCGAAGACGGGCATGCAAAAGTTCAAGAATTAAGCAGGATTTTCAATGTAACGGATGTAACAATCAGACAAGACCTGGAAGCCCTTGAAAAATTAGGGTATATCCAAAGAGAACACGGCGGAGCCTTCCTGAAGGATGTGGGCTCATTTGCAAAAACCGGAAAGGTTTTCAATCAGACCCATATTGAGGAAAAAAGAGAAATAGCCCAAAAAGCAGCGTCGTTTATCAGTGAAGGTGAATGTATCATTCTCGACTCCGGTTCTACTACCACAGAAATAGCCAAACTACTTACACAATACAAAGAGCTGACCGTCATTACCAATGCTCTGAACATAGCACTTATATTGGGCGAAAATCCAGGCATCAACCTCATTGTGACAGGAGGAGAATTCAAAGCACCCACCCTTTCATTGACAGGAAAGATGGCAGCCGATTCACTCAAAGGTTTCCATGCCAACAAACTATTCCTTGCCACAGCAGGAATATCCCCAGACATGAGTCTGACCTATCCGAGCCTCAGCGATCTGATGGTTAAATCGGCCATGATAAAAGCCGCCGAGGAAGTCATTCTGGTAGCTGATTCCTCCAAGATAGGAATTAGTGCATTTGCCAGTTTAGGTTCAATATCTATGGTAAATTCTTTCATCACAGACAGCAATATCTCGGAAGAGAATATCGAAAAGATGAAAGAAAAGAACATAAACCTTCTAATTGGATAACTTAAAAGATTACCCCTTCCAGAAGATATTGAACAGACAATATAGTAACGATTGGAATAAGGAACAATTAGAAGTAAAACTATAAAACATGTTTTTTAGCCAGCCGATACGCTTCCCCGACCACTTCCTTCGGATAACCGCACATCTCGATAATCCGGATGGCATTACGTTCCGTCGCCGGTCCCGGTTTCAGCTTATAATCAAAAGACAAGGTATTGTCGGCAACACATTCACAAAAATGAAACGATTCATATTCGTTCTCAAGTAAGGAAGCCAGTTCAACGTCGTGAGTGGAAGCAAACACGATACTGTTCTTGTGTGCCAAAGCAGATAGCACAGCTTTGGCTATAGCTATCCGTTCCACCGTGTTCGTCCCTTTGAACAACTCATCCAGCAGGAAAAGCTGCCTACGTCCCTTTCCGACCTCCAGCATCTCTCGAACAATCTGTACCTCCTGCAGAAAGAAACTTTTTCCTTCCATCAGACTATCCTCCAGATGGATAGCAGAAAACAATGCGGTATCCATGGGAAAACGAAAACTGCGGGCGAAACAAGTATGGAACACTTGTGCGGAAAGCAGGTTAAGTCCGATAGCACGGATAAAGGTTGTCTTACCAGACATATTGGAGCCGGTAACAAGGACAGAACTGCCACAAAGCGTAATGTCATTGGGGATACAATGCTCTATAAGCGGATGATAAAGGCCCTCTGCATGAAGCGTTTCACCCTCGTCACAAGCTTCCGGAAGAGTATAATAGGGCAGCCCATCCCGAAGCTCGGAAACAGAGCAAAGCGCATCCACCAATCCAAAATAGCGGAAAACCTCTTCAATCTGTTCTTGCCTGCCCTGCAATAGAAAGAAAGCCTTGGAAACCGGAATAACCTCCCGCAGGAAAAACACATTCACCATCTCGATGAAGAAATAAGCAAGAATGGCGATGTCGCTCTCCAGCTTGATACTGAAACGGAAAGTGGAAAGTTGCTTTCGTAACGGACGCAGCGCCTGCAAAGTCTTTTGGATATCCCGATGCACCGATACACACAACGGAATCTGTGCCAGCCTCTCCGCTTGCCTGAGCAGCAGCCATAACTGAGGGATGGAAAAGAAATAGCCCTGAATCCGTGCCTTGCTGCGATAGTGCAATACCATGTTCACCAATACCGATATACACAATAACCCCAGAACGTAAAGCGAAGATGTAACATAAACCATCCCTGACAAAACAAAAGGCACGAACTGCAATATACTTAGCAAACGGTAAAAGCGGCGGGAATATATGGGATGGGAAATGGAAAACAACGATGCAATGGCGCAAGCATCCGGCGTATCCAGTTTCTGCAACTCCGACCGGATTTCTGCACGCAACTCCTTGTCGGCAGAGAGTTCGCGAATCACTTCCTCCTGTTCCGAAATCTCCGAAAGGCGGTTGTAATGCAACAAGTCGTAGAGGTACTGTCGGCCCACACAAGAAGAGGTACGGTCGGCCCATTCGAAAAAGTCATCCAGATTGAGGTCGTCCCAGGTTTTCTGTGACACCAAATGTTCTTTCTCCTTCACCGACCGGTACTCGTGGTATAGCGATATATCCGAAAATGACTGTCCCATCAAAGAATTATTTAGAATGATGCACAAAAATAATGAAAAGCTTGCATTCTATCTAATTTCCTTGCAGCTTTCCCTATATTGTGTTTACTTTGCAGATACAAACACTTTTCGTTACTTCAACATTTAAATTCTAACAAGATGAAGCACACCCTTTTCACATTGGCACTGGTCTTATTGACTCTGCTGTCAGCATCATGCGGAGATAAGAAAAAAGTAGTATATCAGAACCCACTTCCCATGGCCTTCGGAGACCCGTTCCTCCTGAAAGCTTCCGACGGGAAATTCTATATGTACGGGACGGGGGGAGTACAGAACGGCTTCAAAGTATATTCCTCCGATGACCTGGTGACATGGAAAGATGAGGGTCCCGTCTATCAAGGCGGCACATCCGACTCATGGGGCACCGACTGTTTCTGGGCGCCCGAAGTGTATGAGCGCGACGGCAAATACTACTTATGGTTCAGCGCCAACTGGAAGGAAAACCCCACTCAGGAGCAAGAGAACTTCCGTATCGGCGTAGCCGTAGCCGATAAACCCACCGGGCCTTTCAAAGATTTGTCCGACCGCCCGGTATTCGATCCCGGCTATCCTATCATCGACGCAAACATACTCTTTGACGATGCATCCGGAAAGACCTACCTCTACTACTTCCGCTGCTGCTACAAACATGCCGTCGAGAGCGAAGTCTCAGCATGGGCCAAAACAAAGGGCTGGTTTGACGAGATTGAGGAGAGCTGGATTTATCCGGTGTCATCGGAGAGCCGGTAGCATTGCTTTGCCCGCCCAAAACGATGGACGACCCTCAAGCGAAATGGGAGAACCGTTCGGTGACTACACATGAGGTCAACAGACGCTGGACAGAAGGTTCGTATATGGTGAAACACGGGAATCTCTATTACATGCTTTACTCTGCAAACTTCTTCGGAGGAAAGAATTATGCGGTGGGCTATGCAACCTCCCAAAGTCCTTTAGGCCCATTCACAAAGGCTGCCAACAATCCGGTGCTGCAAAAGAACACAGAGCAAGGCGGCATCGTGACCGGAACCGGGCATTGTATGCTCATCGACATTCACAATCGTCTCTACTGTGTCTACCATGGACGCACCGAAACCACCGGTGACGAACGAATGGTATTCATCGACCTCATAGACATCCAACCAGACGGGAAACTGGTAGTCCACGGACCGAATACGGATTTACAGAAAATCACATATTAAAGCTATCAGGCGCAGACTGTACAGCATTTCACGGTTCATTATTCCCCGTGGCTCTCCTATACATTCCGCGCCTGATGAAAATTAAAAAGGACATATCCATACACAACAATCCGCTCCATATTTGTTCCTGACTTCAATTCTATTTTCACCGGTATCCAATACAATGCCTTTCCATTCCAGTACATTTACGGAATCAGGTTTTGCAGTCCCATATGCTTTGCCATTGATATACAATTTGGCAGCTCCGCTATTGCTGAATACTTGCACATCAACGGTTTTGCGGGTTCTGTTTACCAATCGTTTTCCTGCGATATATACAAACTTATCTTCTTGATTCCAGTTTGCCTTATAAAAGTAAAAGGCATCTTTCTTTATTTTCCGGTCGTAAGTCACCAGCCCCTTATCGTTGCGTCCCATAATGGATCCCTCCCTACGGCCTGCCGCCGAAAAGTCGAACATGCACCAGATGAAGTTGCACCACAAGAATTCGCGTTCCTGAAGCTGTTTCCAATTCTCCACATGATAATAAGTCTGCCAGTTTTCGGGATGCCATTGCCCCCACGGTTCCGGATGCCTCAGCGAGTCCTCCTGCTGGAATACGCATGCCCCGGCACCATACTCGCTGATGCCCATCTTCCGCTCCGGATGTGCTGCATGCTCGCGGTCTATCCAGCGCCCCATGTCATCCATGTTGTCGCCATACCAGCCGAAATACTTGTTGAAAGCAATCAGGTCGGTGAATCCGTTGAAGTCGTCATCCTGATTACTGGCTCCCATAGTGGGACGGCTCGGGTCCAACTGACGGGCCAAAGCATGAAGCTCTGCCGCCATACGCGAAGGACGGTCCAGCCAACCGGAATTTATCTCATTGAACAGCCCCCAGAACAAAATGCAGGGGTGATTGTAGTTCTGTAAAATCAGTTCCTTCAATTGTAGGCGCAAGTTTTCATCATAAGCAGGATTATTCACATAAACATTGACAAAAGGAATCTCAGCCCATGCCACCAGTCCCCGCTTGTCCATCTGTTGATGCATGTATTTGGCTTGCGGATAGTGACAAAGACGCACGGCATTGCATCCCATTTCCTGCATCAAGTCCAAATCTTCATCATGGTCTTGCGGATAAAATGCCGAAGCGCGTTCTGCCCTATCCTGATGCCGGTTCACGCCATTCAAGCGATAAGGCTTTCCATTCAGGAAGAAACCTTTCTCCGCATCGGCATGAAAGTAGCGGAAACCTATCTCTTCTTCGCGGCGGTCTATCTCTTTTCCATCCTTACGCAATATCACCACTCCTTTATATAAATAGGGATTCTTCACTCCATCCCACAAATGAGGCCTTTCAAGCACTATGTCCATCATCACCTTTTTATCCTCACCCACCTCTGCACTGGCAACACGGCAAAGCAACTTTTCCTTGTCATATAGTCGAAACTCCACCTCGCAACCGGTCACAGTAGTTTCCCTTGCCGAAAGCAGTGCTTCAATTTTCAAATGGGCCTTTTTCTCCGATACATCGGACTGAGTGAAGAATACACCTGAAGAGGCATAATAAGCAGGTTCTATGCAGACATCCTCCGTCACCAGCAGTTCCCCCCCCCGATACAACCCACCAAACATATTGAAGTCGCCGCAAATGGGAGCGACATCCATAGTCTGAGCATTGCTGACACGAATTTCCAATACACTTTCTGTTCCCGGGACCAGGAAATCAGTCAATTCTGCCACAAATGCCGTATAACCACCCTTATGTTGCATCACAAAATGATGGTCGATAAAAATGTCGGCAACCGTCTGTGCAGCCATCACTTTCAAGAAAAAACGTTTGCCCCGATAATGGGCAGGAACAGACAACTTACGACTGTAATTGCATAATCCCCTATAATAATCGGCATTGCCAAACATGCCATCGCCCGCATTCCAAGTGTGAGGCAAAGTAACCTTCACTATTTCCGAAGCAGGTGCCTGAAAACCCCGGTGGAAATTCCATCCTTCATTCAGTGGAATCACCTCTACGGCAAATACACATGTTGACAATATTCCCAAAGAGAATAAAAATAAAATGATGAATCTGTTCATTTTCGATAAAGTATTAGAAGGTTAATCATATTGGCAGGAACCAGTCCTTCCCTGCAAAGGTATGAAATAAATGTTGAATAATAAATGAGAAAAACACTTCAAGACACGCAAGACAACAAACGGATGGCATGTTTAAGACTTATACGACCGCGATGCAACATTACAGACCTATTAATGCAACATATTTACGTTTATTTAAATAAGATATTGCTATCTTTGAGAATTCAATTTCAGATTATATAGTATGTCTTTTACAAACTATTTACACAAATTAGTGTTCCCCCTCATTATTCTGTTACTGGCTTATCTGCCGTTAGCAGGACAAACTCCGTATGTATTTCGCCATCTGAAAGTAGAAAACGGGCTTTCAAACAATAACGTAAAAACCATATTGAAAGACTGTGAAGGCTTTTTATGGATAGGGACCGCCAATGGATTGAACCGATACGACGGATATAGCTTTAAAGTGTATCAACCCAAAGAAAAAGACATCCATTCTTTATTGTCTAACGACATCTGGAACTTACAGGAAGACGGTTTGGGCAATTTGTGGATTGGAAGCGAGGCAAGATATTGTATATACGACCGAGACAAAGACAACTTCATTACCGATATTCCCTCATACCTCCTTAAAATAGGCATCCAGATAAATGGTACCTACAAAGTACATGTTGATAAAAGACACAATTTATGGGTACTGCAAGGCCAAAATGCTTTTTACTTCAATTTTTCTCATAAAACCCTTAAAACATTCAAAATAGACAACTTTCCAGAAGAAACTCCGGAACTGAGTATCAGCGATGATGGTGAAAACCTATATCTTCTTTGGAATTCGACCTTATTGAAACTAGAGAACAACGCAAAAAAATGTAAACGGGTAGATAACATCAGCTTACCCTCCAACTCTATTATCGAAAAGCACATATACATTGATTATCATGGAGGCATCTGGCTATATTCATATACCGATGAACAAATATTCTATAAGAAAAACATAAAATCGGAATGGAACCAAATCAATCTCCATTCTAAAATAGAGACAAAAAGTAATGCGGTAAGGAGCATACTGGATGACTCGAACGGACATGTCTGGATAGGAACGGACCATAAAGGAGTATTCATTTATGACTACGTAAATGATAACCTTGTCAACCTCCTGAATACCCCTATGTCTTCCACATCCCTTGCTTCCAACAGAATAAATACAATCTACCGTGATGATTCAGGCGTCATTTGGTTAGGAAATTTCAAAAAAGGAGTTTCTTATTATCACGAAAGCTTCCATGAATTTATTGATACCCAGCATAAAGAATGTGGTGATATAGCCTCCATTTTAGAGGATAAGGCCGGAAACATTTGGCTGGGAACAGATGGGAACGGACTTTATGTAAAAGAAAAGCAAAAAGGATTTGCCATTCGCAAACTATCCATCCCCGACATAGCCATCATCAGTCTTCTCGAAGACCATAAAGGACGGATTTGGGCAGGAAGTTATCAAGACGGATTGTTCTGCTATGAGAACAACAGTATTCGCCATTTTACTCCAGAGAACAGCCAACTGCCATACAGTGGCGTATGGAGTATGAAGGAAGACCGATATGGAAACTTATGGATAGGTTATGTACTGGAAACTTTGGTTTGTTTTAATCCGGACGCAAATACTGCGACAAGTTATCTACTACCTGATGGGAATAATATCAATGTACTCAATATCTGTTATGACTATGGAGACAAAATGTATATTGGGACTACATACGGACTCTGTGTAATGGACATCGTGACGAGAAAACCCGAAATGATTTATGCCAATCGAAAAGAGACACAGCCATTCAAGCAGCTCTTCATTTCCACTGTATTCAAGGACGACAGAGATATATTGTGGTTAGCCCATAAACAAGGATTGACTGCCTGGGACTTAAAAAATGATTCACTACACTGGTTCGACGTAAACAACGGATTGTGTGACAATCTCATTAACAGTATAACCCAAGACAATCATGGTAACATGTGGCTTGCAACAAGTAACGGATTGTCTATATTGGAAGTAACCCCAGACACCCAGGAAGGAGTAGACTTTTCTTTCAAGAATCTTTCTACCAGAGACGGATTGCCAGAAAATCATTTCAACTCCCATTCCGCTTGTAAATTGTCCAGCGGAGATTTACTGCTGGGAGGCACCAGTGGCTATACATCTATAAATCCGAACAAGCTGACCGAAAAGAGCCGACCGCTGGCAAAGGTGTATTTTACAAATCTGACCATTGGCAATCAACATATAGAAGTAGACTCAATATATGAAGGGCGTAAACTATTAACAACTGTACTTGGCAGAACCCCATCATTGTCTGTCAGATATGACGATTATTTAATCTCCATCGAATTTGCCGCAGGCGATTTGCTGAATGCTGATAAAATAAGATATGCCTATAAACTGGAAGGATTAAATACCCAATGGTACTATACAAACGAGAACAAAGTAGCTTTCACCACCCTTCCTCCTGGCAATTACAAACTATTGATTAAAGCTTGTAACAGTGACGGTATATGGAATGACGAAGCTAGTGAGTTGAATATAACCGTTTCATCTCCAATATATTTATGTAATGTTGCTATCATCTTATACATATTGTTTGCCATTGGTATAATATCCTATGTAATATACCGATTCAAAAAGCATCACAACATAAGACTGGAGCAACAACGAGCAAAACTGGAGCAAGAACAAAAGTTGCTCCTGAATGAGATGAAGCTAAAGTTCTTTACAAATATAAGCCATGATTTACGTACACCACTGACGCTTATCATTAGCCCGTTACAAATGTTATTGTCAGAAACCCTGGATGACGGAATACGCAAAAAACTAAATACAATCAATAAAAATGCACAACAATTACTTACATCGATAAACTCTCTGCTTGATTTCCGGAAACTGGATGTAGGAGCCGAGACAGCTCATTACAAATCGGGAGATATTGTCAACTTTATCCGCGAGATTTGCAGTACTTTTCAAGAGTATGCTCTTGACCATACCATCAGCTTCTGTTTCATGTGCGAAGTAGAAAACCTGAACATGTCCTTCGATCCGGTTAAAATAAAAAAAGTAATGAACAACTTGTTGTCCAATGCCTTCAAATACACTCCTGATAAAGGAGAAATCAATGTACATCTTTATCGCGAAGATGACAATGTATGCATCTGTGTGGCAGACAACGGACAAGGTATCATAGACAAAGACAAGAAACATATCTTCGAACGTTTTTATCAGGTGCAACAAACTTCGGAAAAAACCGGCAGTGGAATCGGCCTGCATATTGCAAACGAATATGTACATCTACACAAAGGAACAATCTCCGTTACAGACAATTTTCCTAAAGGTTCCGTATTTACCGTTAAATTGCCTATCGTCACATATGCCAGTGAAAAGGAGGAATTACTTCCGGAACTGCTAAACAATGACAAAGCTCCGAATGAACTTCCCGTTCCAAATGCGGAAGAATTGCGGTATACCATCTTGTTGGTGGACGACAACAAGGATTTCTGTAGTTTCATGTCTGAATACCTGTCCGATGAATACGCCATACAGGTTGCCTACAATGGAGCAGAGGCATTGAAGATATTAGAAAAAAACAGTGTCAATATTGTAATAAGCGACATCATGATGCCAGTGATGAATGGAACAGAGCTATGTCGGCAAATCAAAACAAACATGCAATGGTCCCACATTCCCGTTATATTGCTTACAGCCCGTATGGCAGAAGAATACAAAAGTGAAGGATTTGAGCAAGGAGCCGATGACTATATCGTAAAGCCTTTTGACTTCAAATTACTAAAGCTGCGCATCAGGAAATTTATTGAATGGACAGAAAAAAGCCATCGTAAATTCAGTCAGAAAATAGAAGTGACACCTAATGAAATAACAATCACTCCACTAGACGAACAATTTATTGAAAAAGCTATCAAAATAGTAGAAGAGCGCATGAGTGATTCCGACTTCTCTGTGGAAATGTTAGGAGCAGAATTGGGGTTGAGTCGTAGCCATCTCTACAAAAAGCTGATGTGTATCACCGGTAAAGGTCCGGCAGAATTCATCCGGATTATCCGTTTGAAGCGCAGTAAGCAACTTCTAAAGGAAAGCCAGAAACAAATTGCAGAAATTGCCTATGAGGTGGGATTCAGTTCTCCAAAAAGGTTCACTGTAAACTTCAAGAATGAATTTGGAATATCACCATCTGATTACATCCGCAGTCTAAAATGATAACTTGAAACATAAAGGTATGTTATTTGAGACATGATAGACCTATGCTATTATGATAACTTTCCATATTTGCAGTAGCTTTTAATAACAGTTATTTTTAAATCTTAAATTAAAGTATTATGAAGTTACACGCAAATGTATGCTCTCAATGGGAATGGACAAAATTGAGACAATTGCTTGTTATCGTGTTACTAGGTTTGGGTATTGTTTCCACGTATGGACAAACCAAAACAGTATCCGGTATCGTTAAATCAGAATCGGGCGGTGAGCCACTTGTAGGAGCCACCGTCAAAGTGAAAGAAACCAATACGGGCGGCATTACCGACATCGACGGCCGTTACACCATCCAGGCAAATCTGGGACAAACATTGATAGTCTCTTACATCGGCTACCGCACCAAAGAGGTGAAAGTAGAGCGCACCATCCGCATCGACATACTGCTGCAAGAAGACAATGAGATGCTGGACGAAGTAGTAGTAGTGGGATACGGTACGATGAAACGCAGTGACCTGACCGGTTCCGTAGTCAGCGTGACGGGTGACGAACTGAAAAAGTCCGTAGTCACCTCGCTCGACCAAGCTTTGCAAGGACGTGCCGCCGGTGTGCAGGTGACCCAGAATTCCGGAACTCCGGGTGGCGGTATCTCGGTCAGCATCCGTGGTATCAACTCCTTGAACGGCAACGAACCGCTCTACGTTATCGACGGTGTAGCCATCTCAGGCAACAACACCAGCAACAGCAGCGTGCTCAGTTCCATCAA